>Ga0192647_100019_pt1 | contig 97106 bp, 64 predicted proteins | sample LauGreFa1BDMLBSN_2_FD_133046 | JGI IMG/M metagenome (GOLD analysis project Ga0192647, IMG submission 133046) | Freshwater lake microbial communities from Lake Michigan, USA - Fa13.BD.MLB.SN - reassembly | ecosystem: Environmental > Aquatic > Freshwater > Lake | place: Lake Michigan, USA... | reverse complement strand
GATATAATCCAATTATTAGATGCCGCTGGGAATAATCATCATGCTTTGGGACATGGTACGCCAACATATGAAACAACAGTATTTAATCAGATAACCGGGCCCAAAGTTTTTGTATACGGAACTATGGGTATAAGCAATTCTGTATTTCCTGGTGCTACTTTAGCAGATTATAATGCTTCTGGTGCTGCAAATAAGGCAATTATTACTTTATTCGAAAGTCCGGGCTACCCTAATTATAATAATGTGATACCTTATGGAGACGTTTCTAATAGTAATTTTTGGAGATTGTTAAGACAACCTTCATGGAATTCTCCAACTGTGACTGGAAGTGTTAATATTGGGTCCACAACATTAAATTGGAATGCTGCAACAGATCCAAATCCTGCTGATAATTATCAAGGATATCTCATCGTCAGAGCTCCAGAAACTGTTGCAGATACTTTGCCTTTACCAAAGGACGGAGTTACATATAATAAAGGTGATATGATAGGTGGATGGAAAGTGGTAGATAATATTATCGGTTCACAAAATCTTTCTATTACAGATATTTCACCTTTGAATTGTGGAGAACCAGTTAAATATCGCATATATGCTTTCCGCTATAAAGCAGATGATATCGACAGTGCTGCAACTTCTACAAATTCTTGGTTTGCCAAAGGAAGATCTTATAATGAAACTTCTTTTGGACGATATAAAGCAATTAGAGAAGTACCAACTAAACCATTTATTACCGCACTTAATTCTACAACAATTTGTCAAGGGACATCAGTTGTATTAAAAGGTCCTACTTTATCGGGTTTTGGTTTTGAATGGACAAAAGATGGATTTCCAATTATTAATGCTAGGTCTCAACAGTATACCGCAACAGATGCTGGTGTTTATAGGCTTATTATAACAGCTTCAAATGGATGTACTTCGGAATCAGATCCAATTACAGTTACTGTACTTCCAAAGCCAATTGCATTGATTTCTCCTCAAAATGAAGCTAAAATCTGTAATGGAGATTCTATACAGTTAAAATGTACCACAGCAGGCAGTAGTTTTACCTGGCTTTTAGAGGGAAATCCAATTGCTGGCAATACAAATTCTACTAGTGTAAAGATTGCAGGAAATTATCGGGTAATTGTTACCGATGACAAAGGTTGTAAAGATACGTCAGTAATTACTACCGTAAAGTATAGAAATATCGCTTTACAATTGCCAGACCCCCAAATAGACTTTGGAAGTTTAGATGGATGCAAATCATCCGAGACTAAAACTACTTTATTAAGAAATACCGGTTTAGACACATCAATAATTGATAAAGTGATAGTTCCACCAGGATTTCAATATATAAGCCCAGCTTTGCCAATAATAATTTCACCAGGTAAATCTGTTACTTTAACATTCAGTTTTGCACCTATACAGCCTGGCTCTTCTTCAGGAAAAGTTATTATAAATTCTTCATCTTGTTCATATTCAACTACAATAGATGTCAAAGGTTTTAAACAACAATCTAGTGTTAATGTAAGTTATAATAATGTTGATTTTGGCAAAAGTTATTTATGCGAAACCAAGCCTCAAGATACAGTTATTACCATTACAAATAAGGGGACAAGTTCATTATCTATAACAAGTTGCAATGTTAATGCACCTTTTTCTATAATTAATCCAACAAATTTCCCATTAATCATTGATCCAGGTAAAACAGCATCAGTTACAGTACGATATTCTGCATCAGCAGAAGGGATTTTTTCTGGAATATTATCAATACCTTATACAGCTGGATCTTGCAAAGACACATTAAAAATCGGTTTTAATGGCGAAGTTGTTGTCCCAGCATATGCCCTAGATACAAATACAATTACATTACCTGATTTATTAGGTTGCACAGTATCTGCAGATACAATAATAACCATAAGGAATACAGGCAAAAGTTCAATAACAATTACCACACAAAATATTGCGTCTGGAGTTACTATTCTCAATACTTTGCCATTAACAATACCAATTGGACAAAGTGCAGATATAAAGATTAGAGTAAGCCCTGGTGCTGATGGAGCTTATAATGGGACAATACAATTCAGATCTCTTGAATGTCAGATTGATAAATCAATTACCATCAATGTGATTAAAAAATCAGCTTCTTATACTTTATCTACAAATAAGATTGTCTTTAAAGATTTGATAAGATGTTCTAAAACAGATCAAATGTTAGATAGTGTTGAAATCACAGCATCTGCATTAGGTATTAAGGGTGATGCAATCATCGGATCGATATCTACAATTGGAGCACCTAATACTATCTATAGTATCTCATTAAATAAAGATGATACACTAACAAATGGAACAAAAACATTCAAAGTATATTTTACTCCTGGAAATGATGGAACATATACATCTACATTTTCTATTACTTTTCAACCTTGTTCTATTATCCAAGAATTTACTGTATCAGGCTCATTATCTACAATGGATTATACAATAAATCCAGATACATTAGAATTTCCATTAACAGATAGTGGCAAGGTAGAAGTTAGAACGTTCACCTTTACAAATAAAAGTTCACTTCCGATTACTATTAGTTCTTTACAAAATGTTCAGAATCCATTTACATTTTATTCAACAACATTGTTTAATCAAGTAATTCCAAAAGATTCTACAGTCATTATTGAATTTTCTTATGCGCCATTAGGAAAGCAAGTAGACTCTACAATTGCGATCTTAAGGCTTGGTGGGCCTTGTCCAAAAACAATTCCAATCGTATTAAAAGGGACAGGAAATCAAGTAAAACCGAACTTAATAAATGGCACAGCTCAATTAATTGGAGATGATAAATCCGCAGCCCCTGGCAATCAAGTGATATTTCCATTTAGAATACAATCTGACGATATAAAAAATATCAAAGTGAAGCAATTATCGTTTACTATCTCATATAATCCAACTCTATTAATGCCCAAATCCATTGTGTCAAAACAGAACTCTGTCACGATTGATTGGAAAGAAATGGTCCCAGGTTTTATTACAATTACAGCAAAGGCTATTGACACAACAATCGATATTCATAGCGGAGAATTATGTGAATTAGAATGCACTGCATTATTGGGTGATTCTATGCAAACTCGATTAAGAATAGCTGAATTATCAGTAGAAAAAGGGACATTAGGCACATTTTCACTTACAATGAATACACCTGTGTTCACATTAATTGATATTTGTGATTTACCTGGACGTCTTATGAGAATTCAAGGGAATTTATCATTACAATTAGTTTCGCATGGATTAGCATATGAAATAGTAAGCCAAGATAAATCATCATTAGAAATTTATTCTACAGGCGGAGCATGTTTGTATACACTGCATCAAGGTCATCTTCCAGCAGGAATGTATACTGCTTCATTGCCTGCAGAATTACCTTCTGGGCTATACTATGCCTATTTACGATGCGGTAGATTCTCTAAAATATTACCATTTGGATTTATTCGATAGTAATGTACCTATGTAAATGCTATAAAAATCAATGCAAAAAACAGTACTCATCATATCGTATTTTTTTCCACCTATGGGTTTAAGTGGAGTAGTAAAAGCCGCAAAAACAGCCAAATATCTGGCTTCTTCATGCGGTTGGCGGGTAATTGTATTAACTGCAACGCCCAAGCATTACTATGCTTATGATGAGTCTTTACTGCAAGAATTAATAGATGCAGGTGTTCATATTTACAGTACACCAAGTAAAAATCAAGCAGTTCCAGGCCAAACAAAACCATTACCAGGTTTCTTTGAAAGAAAGATCATCGAACCCATACAATCACGTATGTATTTTCCTGATTCAGCAATCAAATGGCGGAAAATTGCTTTGGCAGCAGCCGAAACAATAGTACAACAATATCAACCAACTGTTCTCTTATCTTTTGGGCCACCAATAAGCAATTTTGTAATCACAGATATGATTGCAGAACGATATAATATTCCTTTCGTTTTAGAGTATTTGGATTCATGGACTAGAGGCAAAACAATAGATAATCAAGTGCTCTTAAAATCATCTAAACTTCAAAAATTAGAAGAGTATTTATTAAAAAGAACGGCCAGAATTGTTGTCCCTACAAGAACATCTAAAGAACAATTAATTAAAGATTATCGATTTCTTGAACATGATGATATTATGATTATGCCGCCAGGTTATGATTCATCTGATATTGAATCACTCAAGAACTCTTTGGTAAAAACAAAAAAGTGTAGAATCGTGCACGCAGGAATGGCAGATAATCAGCATGGATTTCATGAATTTTTATCAGCGTTTGCTTCTTTCATAAAGAAATATCCTGAAGCAGCCTCCTCTATTCAATTGTGTTTACCTGGTTTGATAACTCAGGCTACACAAAAAATGTTAGATAAATATGGTTTAATGGACTTTGTAGATGCTCCAGGTTATATTCAACATAAGGATCTTTTTCAGTACTTGGCAGATTGCACAGTTCTTATGGCAATAACTGAAAGTATGTATAAAATACCAAGTAAAGTGTATGAATATATTGGTATTGGAAGGCCATTATGTTTGATTGCTCCTGCTGGCTCAGTCACTGAAAAATTTGGTATTGAACATACATCTGCATTTGTGTGTACTTCTAATAAACAAGAAATACTAATTGAATTGCTTAATGAAATGTACTTAGCATGGAAACACGATAATCTTCCAACAGTTTCTTCATCTTTTTCAGAACAATTTAATTATAAGAACCTTGCAGGTGACTTATCTGTTGCATTAACAAAAGCGATACGATTTTAGACAATTACTTCTAACAATACAATGAGACGTTCTCAGCTAAAGGAAATGATTCTAAGTGGTGAGTCCACAACTGTAGAATTTAAGAGAAAATTTACTTCGCCTGAGAAAATAGCCAAAGAGTTAACATCTTTTGCGAATACAAAGGGAGGCTTTTTATTGATTGGGGTAGACGATGATAAAAAAATCGTCGGAATACAAAGTGAAAAAGAAGATATGTCAAGACTTGAACATGCATGCCAATTCTATTGCGAGCCTATCCTAGAGCCAACAATCTATATAGTACCCATTGATTATAAAGATGTTTTAGCCATTTATATTCCAGAAAGTGAGCATAAGCCTCATTATGTGATAGATCCATCCGTACCAGATGAAAAAAAAGTATATATACGCCAAGGCGAAGAATCAGTATCTGCAAGCAGAGAAATGATACGAATTTTGAGAAGCCAAAGCCATGATTCTCAGCCCCTTACCTTAAGTATTGGCGATAAAGAAAGACGTCTTTTCGAATACTTAGATAAGCAAAAAAGAGCCACTGTCAAAGATTTTTCTAGCCTTGTTAATATCTCTGACAGACGCGCAGCACGATTATTAGTAAGACTTGTAAGAGCAGGAGTACTTAATATTCATACCGATCAATCTAATGATTATTATACTTTAGTTGAAAGACCCCATTAATCCACTTAGTTCAGATACGTAAATCATGATTCACAAAGCTTTCTTAATTGTTAAGATATTCTTAGTTGGCTGTATTTGTACTGTCTTTTCGCATTTTTTCAATCAAACTAAGCTATATGCTCAAGATTTTGATTCTGAATGGCAAGAAATTTCATTGCAATTAGACAGTGGAAAAATTCAAAGTGCGCAGGCATTAATATTACAGATTAAAGAAAAGGCTACAAAACAAAGGAATTCTCCACAAATAATTAAAGCTATCATTCATGAAGCAGCTCTAAGTTCTAATGGGAAAGAACCAAATGGCAAGGAAAGTCTAATTACTATCTATAATGCATTATCATCTCTACAACTTGATGCCGACAAAGCAGTTTTACACACAATATTAGCAGAACTTTTGTGGAAATATTATGAATCATCCGCAGAAGAAATTCAAAGTAGACCTCAATTTATCCCCAAAAACCCACAAGATTTTACTTTTGCTGAACTTGACAATTGGGATGCTTTGTATTTTAGAAAAGCAATAGAACATTATACTAATCAAGTACTTAATACATATGCATCATTACAGAATATATCAATTAAAACATATGCAGACATTGTAAAAGTCCAAAAGACTGCAGAATATTTAAGGCCAACATTATATGATATTCTTGCTTTTAAATTGATTACCATTTGGGAGCAAATAGAAAGGAATCAGGTAAGGAGTGATAAAGCAGAATTTACAGATCCTTTAGTATTATCTAAAAAGACACAATTCTTACAATTACCGATATCTAGCCTTAAAGGGAATAATTTACATGAGAGCCCAACTTTGCGTATTGCAAGCCTTTATCAACATATCCTACATGTTCATAGCTTAGATAAGAATCAAACAGCCAGCACAGATGCAGATATTCATCGTTTGTTAAGTTTATATTCAAGGCTTTTTCATCCTGATGCAGACAGTATCATTATTGGAGCATTATTAGAAATTGGGAATTCAACAATCATAGATGATGCTACACCACAAGCACTTGTTGAAGCTGCATTATTACATAAGAATAGAGAGCAATTTCAAAAAGCTATGGATATCTGTAATGATGTCCAAAAAAGATTTCCTCAAACTGTTGCAGCAGAACGATGTAAAGATATACAAATGATGATGTTAGATAAAACATTAAGTATCGAAACAGAAGCAACAATAATGCCTGCAAAGTCATTTATGTTCAATGTTCGATATGCTAATATAGACCGTATTTTCTGTAAAATTGTCCGCATGGAAGATATCAATATTTCAAATAATAGAAGCCGGAGATATAGAAGTTATTATCTGAATAAAGAAAATCTGCAAAATATTCTTAAGGCCCCAACAGTGATTACGTGGAAACAAGAATTACCTAAATCATCAGACTTTTCTGTACATACAATTAGAAAAAAGGGTCCAAGACTATCTTCCGGACAATATCTCATGTTGACAAGCCCGAGTCCAATATTTGATATTCAAGGTAATAATGCAATCGCATATTCATTCTTACAAGTATCAAAAATATCTGCGATTTCAACAATTCAAAAAGATGGAGCAATATTCATTCATACAATTCATGCAGACAATGGAGCACCAATTAAAGATGCAAAGGTTGTTTTATATAAAAATTCTTATAATAAGGATAATGATGATTATGAAGATATTCCTTTTGATACCTTGATTTCTGATAAAGATGGATTGGCAATCATTAAGCCAACTCAAAAACCCCTTAGTACTCATCAAATTTCAATTAAAATCATATATGAAACAGACACAATTCATTTTCAAAATGAAGTATACAGTTCTTCTGTAGAGACAAAAGAAAAAGAACAAAATATCCATCTTATAACGGATAGATCTGTATATCGTCCAGGGCAAGTTGTCTATTTTAAAGGGATATTATATGAAAAAAACAATACTATTCCTCAATCCTCTGTTATTGAAAATAGGAATATCATAGTATCTGTTCAAGATATGCAGTCTACCATTATCTTTAAAAAAGAATATAAAACTGGCGATTTTGGATCATTTGACGGACAGTTTACGATACCTGAGCATATACTTCCGGGGATGATTTCAATACAGACTGAATTGGGTTCGATCTCTATTCAGGTGTCTGAGTACAAACGTCCTACATTTGAGGTATTACTTCATCAAACACATGATACATCTAGAATCGCAAGCAATGTTACTATAAAGGGATCAGTTATAACTTATTCTGGTATTCCACTTAGTAATGCCACTATAAAATATAGAGTATTAAGGTCTACGCAATATCCATATTGGTGGTGGTATTGGATTCCAAAGCCACTTTCATTAGATAAAGACATAGCCCATGGAACAGTGCAAACACAAGGAGATGGGAATTTTACTATTTCATTTATTGCTTTACCAGAACAAGGATTTGACCCCAAAAAGGCCCCAATGTATACGTATAGAATAGTAACTGAAGCTACAGAGCCTGGAGGTGAAACACAAACCCAAGAATTAAATATTAGTATTGGAATTTTAAAAGCACAATACACTATTCATCACCAGCAATTAATGCAAAGTAATGACAGTCCTACTATTAGAGTTCAGTCAACATCACTACATGGTAAATCGATTGCATCTTTGAAAGGAAAGCTTATTGTTGAGAAGCTGATAAGTCCAGATAAACCATATCAAACATCAACGCTAAGCTCTGCAGAACCAGGAGGAATATCTGAATTAGATTATAGGATGCTATTTCCTCATGAATCTTATCAACAAGAAGATATCATGCTAACATGGAAAACAGATACCATTGTATCTCAGACAATTCTTATATCAGATTCTAATGGAATGGCTGCTCAGACATTAAAACAATTAAAGCCAGGTGCGTATAAAATCAGATATGTCACATTAGAAGAATCAATTCCTTTTGAGATAACTTCTTCCTTTATAGTATATAATCCTGTATCACAAGTAATGCCTATTGCTTTAACCGAGATTTTTTATGCTGATACAGCACAATTACAACCTCAAGATACTGCGAAGGTTATTTTTGGAACAGCCTGGGAACAATCATCTGTTTTAATTCAGATAGAACGTCGAGGCAGTATAATTAAGCAATATTGGGAAATGGTTGATAATGCTTTAAAGAGTTATACATTTCCGATTACTGAGCAAGATAGAGGTGGAATATCAATTCATTTTTCAATGATGAGAAATCATCAATTATATAGTAAAACTATCGACATTCAAGTACCATGGAAGAATAAAAAACTTACAATTTCTACCGCTACATTTAGACATAAAAGTATGCCTGGATCGCAACAGGAATGGACATTTTCATTACTAGATCATCAGCAAAAACCCGTCAAACAATCAGAAATTACTGCTTTGATATACGATGCTTCTTTAGATCAAATTTCAAGGCCTCAATCTATTGATTTTCAGAATATTTGGGATATATATTCATCGTTTTCTAAACCAAGTGTTTTGCACTCCGGTAATCAGTATTCATCATTATTTACAACTGATATATGGAATAAAAGAGATCAGCAAGTATCAATTATTCAAGAATATGATGATCTGTCTTTGGATATTTTACTTAATGGTCCATTCGGTAGAACTGAAATTATCTATATGAATGACATGGCACAGGCGAATGCACCAAGGACACAAATGTTATCCAGTAGAGGAATGAAAAATTCTACCATGCAATCATCAGTAGATGAAACAATAGTTAATAAACAAGAGGTAGTAATTAGAAAAAATAAATCAGAAACTGCCCTTTTTACTCCCAAAATATACCCAAATGAAGATGGTAAGTTCACTATTTCTTGTATAATGCCAGAAGCTTTAACTAGATGGAATATAAGGCTATTAGCATATACAAAAGATCTGAAATCTGGGATATATGAAAACAATATCGTCACAACAAAACCACTTACAATAACCGCTAATACACCAAGATTTGCATATATAGGTGATACTCTTACATTAAGGGCAACAATTCATGCAACCGAAGCCCAGAATTCATTATCAGGACAATCCCTCCTTGATATATTTATAGATGATGATAGTGTGCCATCTATTCAATATCAAACATCATTTACAATAAAAAAAGACTCATCAATTGCTATTGCATGGTCATTCCCTGTTCCAAAAGCACATTCATTGAGAATAAGAACAATAGCAAAATCACTTGAATTTTCTGATGGTGAACAAATCATCATTCCTGTTTTATCCCCAAGAATTACTGTTACAGATGCATATCCATTATGGCTTAATCCTAAAAGTGGAAGCTCGAGTCAATCCATCACAATACCTACATTCAATAAAAGTAATACAGTTGAATCTGAAGAGATTAACATAAAAACAAGCACAATGCCACAATGGTATGCCGCAGAGAGTTTACCAAATATTTTATCCAATAAGAATAATTCTATTCTTGAAGATGTATATCAATGGTTTGCTGCAAAACTTGCTCAAGGTTATATATTGAATAATGCTACTATTAAAAAAGAGATTGAGAATGGAACATTAAAAGGACGTTTAAGCCAAGCCAGAGAATTAAGAAAAAAGAATAAAGTATCTGATAATGAGCATCCTTGGGAACAAGAAATACAACAAGAAATTTCCAGAGATAAAAATCTAGAAATCTATACAAAACCAAATGAAATAGCCTCAATAGAAGAATATGCTTTCAAAGAAATACTAAGGAAACAAAGTCCAACAGGAGGATATTCTTGGTTTGAATTAATGCCAGAAAATAGGCATATCACACATGAAGTGTTTATTGCGCTTGGAAGAATTAGGCAATTGGGTCTTTTGGGAACAATGCAACCAGAGATAAAACAATTGCTTATCAAAGGAATTTCATATATGGATTCACAATATGAAAAAGATTTTGACAATTATAAACGCTTCATGAATCCAAAGGATACATTTCGATTATCTATTGTCGACATAGAATATGCATATGCAAGATCTTACTTTAAGGATATAGTATCAATGCCAAAAGGAGGCCCATGGGATACTTTATCATTATTTGAATGGAAAGACAGATTACAATTTGGAATCAAAGCCGAAGCAATGATTGCACTTACATTATTCCGAATGGGAGAAAAAAACAAGGCAATCAGCATATTGCAAGCATTAAAAGAGCGAGCAATCACCAATCAAGACGGCATTCATTGGGCTGTTAAAGGAAATAGATGGTTTGAAGCATCCATCGAAACACATGTACTTATACAAGAAGCATGTAAAGAAATCTTAAAACAATCAGAAATAATCGATGGGATTTCTACCTATTTATTAAGACAGAAGCAAACAAGAAATTGGAAAACTACCATATCATCAGCACAAGCATGTTATAGTATTCTTCAACAAGGAGAGCAATGCCTAACAGATAATTCTAATGATATTCATATTTATGTAGATGATTCAGAAATCAAAGGTGAAGCTATATCATTTCCGGGAGACATAGATTATAACGTTCCACAAAAAGCTATCAAAAAAGCAGATCCAATCATACAGATTTCTAGTAATGGAATATGTCCGATATGGGGAGGAATATACAGAACATATCAATCTTCATTAGAAGATATTCAACAACAAGATTCTATGTCATTAAGAATTACAACTGAGTTTTTAAGACAAACTGACGATGGGGCCTTTACACAGTTAAAAAGATTACAGAACCAGGATTCTATACATATTGGCGACAGAATTACTGTAAAAATAACTATTCACAATGAACGCTTTTTGGATTATGTCCATATTAAAGATATGCGCTCTGCTGGATTTGAGTTAATAGATCAATTAGCTGGATATTCTTATAAAAATGGAATATCTTATTATCACATCCCAAGGGATGCTTCAATGAATTTCTTTTTGGAATATCTACAAAAAGGCAATACAAGTGTAGAATATACATTAAGAGCCGCCCGTGAAGGAATTTTCAATAATGGCATAACAACAGTAGAATCGTATTATGCACCTGAATATAAAGGGCATAGCTCTGGAAAGAAAGTTACGATATACCCAATTAAGTAAAAGAACATCTTCGGATAGGTCAAAAAAAATCGGCATTTTTGCATTATGCAGAACAAAGAAAAGCCTATAGAAGCGTCTTTGCCTCAAAAAAAAGACAGTATATTCAGTTCAATTTTTCAAAAGATTGGAAGGATTATCTCTGTACTTTTCTTACTCATAACTGTATCAGGATTGGGTTTATATTTCTATGTTCAAACTGATTCATTCAGGAATTGGCTAAAACCTATTTTGATTGATGGAATAAATTCCTCTATAGATGGAAAAGTAGATTTTGAAGACATAAGAATAGATATATTCAAAGGGCTTGTTTTTCATAATGCCATCATTATGTCTGCTGGCGATACAGTGTTAAAAACTAATGATATAGCAGTTTTTTATGATCTTGATGCATTATTCAGCAAATCTATATCATTAACTTCTATCACTTTAGATTCTCCTACTTTTAAAATTATTCGACATTCCGACAGCACCTGGAATATAGAGCATTTCCTTAAGCCCCAAATTCAAGACCCAAATAAACCTCCATTTGACTGGCATATATATTTAGGATTATTAGAACTGTGTAATGGTTCCATTCTTATCAAAGATTCTTTAAGCGAGCCATCTAATGGTACTGTTTTTAATGCACAAGATGCGCTTTATAAGCAAGTAAATGTATTAATGAGTGGTCAGTATTTTCCTGGAATTCATAAAATAGAAGCACATATTAGGGATATATCTTTTCAGGAAATCAACAGTAAGTGTATTGTCGATCACTTAAGTATGAAAGCAAAATCAGACTTTTCTGGTTGCACAATTACAGATCTTATACTACAAACCCCAATTTCAACAATTAGTGCAGATGCGCATATTCAAGATATAGATCTTCTCTCTTCAATATCTTCTGAGCAGATATTTAATGCACCAATAACCTTGTCATTAAAAGCCAAGCCTTTTAATCCAGATGATTTAAGAAAATTCTTACCTCATATTGGTTTTTATGGCTCTTATGATGTCAATCTAGAAGCTAAAGGTAATCTTCATGAAATACAAGTTGAGAAGCTTTTAGTTAAGAATGAACATTCCTCACTAAATATTAAAGGAATGGTTACCAATATAGATAAACCAGAAAAACTACGATTTGAAGCACAAGGAATAGGTAATTCTTCGATAGTTTATGAAGAATTAAAAAGGAATACACCCGTTTTACAATTACCTAAATTAGACTTTTTGGGGACAGTTCAATTTAGCCGTTTTTCTATAATTGGTATGCCATCAGATTCAATTTCTATGGATCTAAAAGCAAATACTGCTTCTGGTTCAGTAGATGGATTATTGAGTTTATATTTTCATTCAGACACATTAGCCTATGATGGAGATATTCAATTTTCGGAATTTAATCTTGGCAAAGTAATTCACAATCCAAATGTAGAAAGCGCCTTAAATATGCATGTACAAATGAAAGGTAAAGGCACCGATCTTCCCACCTTGAAATCCTCGATTACTGTACAAGCAGGAGTATCTAAAATTGGGAATTATGCATTTCAGGGACTTCTTCTTTCAGGCAATGCAGAGTATGGACTATTAAATATAGATACAGCACATGTTATTTTAAGAGATCATTCTCCTGAAGCAAGTGAATTTGATGAGCTTCAGTATTCATCTTTTAGTTGTAATGGCTTTATTGATTTAAGACAAATCAATCCTTCGTTTTCTTTAGAAACAAATCTTCAAAATGTAGAATTAGCGTCTTTATTTGATACAAAAAATCTTCCAACAATTTTTGATGGATCTATGACACTTGTTGGAAGAGGGATGCATATAGACAGTATCGAGGGTAGCGCCCATATTCATGCAAGACAAATCATCTTTGAGGATAGAACAATTAATCCACAAATGATCAATGTGGATATTCATAGATATGCTAATGATAAACGATTAACAACTATTGAATCGAGACTATATAATATAAGAGCAGAAGGTATCTACAGATTCGAGCCTTTGATTGCTTCTATTAATCATACTATAAGTAGTGTAATCATAGAAGGTGAAAAAAAATATAATGGGATAAAGGGTGAAAAAACAGCAATTAAGACATTAATGCCTGAAATGGACACCAATGTATTAGACGTTAAACTCTTAGTTAAAGCAAAAGATTTTTCTCCGATAAACTTATTTCTACAGGGAATTCAGATTTCTGGAGAAGGAGAATTACAAGCTTCCATAAAGTCTTCACCACAAAAAACCGACTTTAATATTGATACATTATTTGTTAAAAATGGCCATATTTTTGGTCCAGATAATAATGCTCAAAGCTCCCCTTTTCTATTACATGGCACCATATCAACCACACCTGATTCTAGTGGTAGGCGAATAATAAGTTCTATGAAGATACATTCAGAATGTTCGGATGATTTATTTATCAATAATGTTCGAATACATCAACCTGAGCTGTCTTTTACATTAAAAGGAACCGAACTTCAGAGTAATATATCTGCCGATATGGGAGAATTATTTTCTGGAGTATTTGCATCAAAAGCAGAATTAACAGATACATCTTTTGCCTTTGAATCAAATACCTGCTTATTTACATATGGTCCTTTTACATGGCATTCTGTTAATAATATTTCTGGAAGATTAAGTGCATCAGGACTAGAGATTTTTTCTTTAGTCATGCAAAGAGATAGTGCAATTACACGTTTAAAACAAAGAGAGCTTTTAGGATCAGCAGAAACTATTTCTGTAAAAGGGCTTGTATCTAGCACTGCTTTTTCTGGGTTTTCTGTTGATATCAGTGGCATGCCATTAAAAGATATTCAGCAATTACCTATTATACCTTTAGACTTAAAAGATGTATTAAGAACGCTTAAAGGAACCCTTACACATGCCGTTATTACTGCTGATGGTTCATTTACTAATCCAACATATCAATCAAATGGTATCATACAAAATATAATATACAATGATGTTATAGTTGGAAATCAAACATTTGATTTACATCATAAAGACTCAATCATCTCCGGATCGGTAATAATCATAAACCCTAAATATCCGAATCAAAAAGCATTAGATATTGGAATAGAACAAATACCATATAATCTGGCTGTTTCAAATGTTGGTAAACCACTAAGAGAAGATGAAGAATTTGTAGTAACAGCAAGAGCTAAATCCTTATCTATAGCTACGATAGCCCCTTTTATTCCTGGAATAAGCAAATTACAAGGCAATGTAGATGCCGAAATTTCTTTAGGAGGATTTGCTCCTAATAAAATCAACTATGGCGGGCAAGCATATTTTAAAGATGTCAACTTTATACTTGATGCTACAAATATCAAATACTTTGCCGGAGGAAGATTATTACTTAAAAATGCAACAGCAACTTTAGATTCAATCATAGTAAAAAATGACAAATTAGACTTACCAACTAGTGAAGCAATTATCAAGGGGAATTTGCAATTAAAAGATATTATTTATATCGATAATTTTGATTTATCGATAGTATCTAAACAATTATTAGTATTGAGTGATGCCTCAGCTTCAACAATGCCATTGATGTATGGTAAATTTATCATAGCTAGTGGGCAAAAACCATTACATTTTACGGGATCATTTACAAAACCAAAATTGAGGGGTGATGTAAAAGTATTGCAAGCATCAATTACAATGCCCCCAGAACAAGAACAAACAATTGCATCAGGAGTTAGATATACAGTCTTAAATAATGAACAATTACAACAATTGCATGAACCTGCACAGAATCCATTAACTGATTTTTTAAAAATTCTTTCTAGCACACAAACAAATAGAAATCAAAAACAGCAGATGCTAGAAACCTCCTCTATCGAAAAGACAAATGAGAATGAGACGGAAAATTTATTGATTAAAAGATCTGGTTTTAATGATTTATTAGACTATGATTTAGAAGTGTATATGCCTGGAAAATTCTTTCTAAAAATGATTTTAGGAACATTTGAAGAAATCAGAGCAAATATCGAACCCGTCAATAAATTAACGCCATTATTTTTCAGAAAAGAACGCTTTAAACAACCACAGCTTATTGGTGAAATGAGATTATTAGAGGGCTCTGAATATAAATTCTTAAAAGTGTTTCAAGCAACAGGAAAATTGATTTTTAATACTGGAGAATTATCTAATCCAGCATTGGATTTATTAGCGGTGTATAAAGGTCAAACTCGATATGACAATGACTTAGAAAATTTTAGAGTGATAATGAAAATCACTGGGACAAAAAATCTACCTAATGTTATCATAACATGGGAAAGAAATGGATTAGAAGCCACAGGTGATTCATCTCAAATAAGAAGTGATGCTTTAATGAAGCTTATTGTAGGCCGTACCCAGCAAGAATTATTTGGTAAATCAGGTACTATTGGAACAAAAGGAATTGGCAATGAAATATCAAATTCATTGTCTGCAGCAGCTTCACAACTTTTTAGTGGCTTATTAGAAGGTACTGGCCTTTTAACTAATGCAACAATCAGTTTGCAAGAAGGTTTAGCAGATTTATCACAAGCAAGATTAAATTTAAGTGGACAATTATTTAGCGATGTTGCTTGGAGGGCTGCTGGAACTTTAGGAGATTTAACTGGTAATTATGAATTTAGCGTTGATGTGCCAATTACTATTCTCGGTGATTATGATGCTTTACGTAATTTATTACTTCAGTTAACTAGAGCATCTGCACCAGCAAATGCTATTACAACCAGACAACAAAAAGAATGGGAAATGAAAATTAGTTGGCGATATGCATTTTAACAGTACGATCATACAAAAAAACAATGATAGAATTAAAGAATCTCCATAAAGCATTTGGAAGTAAACAAGTACTGAACGGTATAAATCTAACAATACCTACCGGAGCAACTATGTGCATAATTGGAAAATCCGGATGTGGTAAATCAGTATTATTAAAACATATCGTTGGACTTCTTAAACAAGATCAAGGAGATGTACTTATCGATGGTAAATCCGTAGCTACTATGTCTAAACACCAACTTTTTGATATACGTCAAAAAATTGGCTATGTATTTCAAGGCGCTGCCCTATTTGACTCTATGACAGTCTATCAAAATGTTATCATTAGCTTATATGAGCATGGTGAAAGAGATCAAAATATTCTTAATATAGAAGCCAGAAGAGCGCTTGCTTCCGTGGGATTATTACCCGATTTCTCTGAAAACGGAACACCTAATTTTGAAAAAGAATTTGCTATCTTATCAAATAAAAAGCCAAGCGATTTATCTGGAGGTATGAAGAAAAGAGTAAGCGTTGCCCGTGCATTAGTGGGCAGCCCGGACTATATTTTTTATGATGAGCCAACTACCGGACTAGATCCAGTAAATTCAGAACAAATAGATAAATTAATTTTAGAACTATCAAAAAAACTAAGCATCACTTCATTAGTTATTACTCATGATATGTTTTCTGTATTTAATATAGCCGATCATGTTGCAATGCTAGATAAAGGCCTTGTTTGCTTTGAAGGCGATGCTCATCAATTACAATCAACAGAAAATCCAACTGTAACAGAATTTATCAAGCGTTTCCGCTTGGAAGCTAGAATGCAGTAAATACACCACACAAGAAAATTGTTTTATATACCAAGATACAAAGATGACCAAAAGAAAAATCCGTCGCGAAGAAGCTTTAGAATATCATTCATCCGGAAGAAAAGGTAAAATCGAAGTTGTTCCTACCAAACCACTTACAACGCAGTTTGAACTTTCACTTGCATATTCTCCTGGAGTTGCAGAACCCTGTTTAGAAATTGCTGCCAATGAAGATTTAGTATATGAATATACAGCCAAAGGTAATCTAGTTGGCGTCATATCAAATGGTACTGCAGTTCTAGGTTTAGGTAATATTGGTGCCGCTGCTGGCAAACCAGTATTTGAAGGTAAAGGGGTTCTTTTTAAAAAGTTTGCCGATATCGATGTTTTTGATATTGAAATTACAACACAAGATCCAGATGAGTTTATTAATACAGTAGTAAATTTAGAGCCAACATTCGGTGGAATAAATCTAGAAGATATTAAAGCACCAGAATGCTTTTATATAGAAACAGAACTGCAAAAAAGAATGCAAATTCCTATTATGCATGATGATCAACATGGTACTGCAATAATTAGTGGGGCTGCTTTATTAAATGCTTGTGAAATTCAAGGTAAACAGTTGTCAGATATCATCGTAGCTGTAAGTGGAGCTGGTGCAAGTGCTATAGCTTGTTGTAGAATGTATGAGAAATTAGGGGTACAAAAAAAGAATATCTTTTTATGTGATAGAAAAGGTTTAATCTATCCAGGAAGAGATTCGGATATGACAGAAACAAAAGCCGAATTTGCTAATGGAGATGGTCCTGCCTCTTTAGAAGATGTTATGCGCAAAGCTGATGTATTTCTTGGTTTAAGTTCTGCTGGCCTTGTAAGTAAAGAAATGATTGCATCAATGTTACCAAATCCAATTGTATTCGCTTTAGCAAATCCAGATCCAGAAATTAACTATGAAGATGCAATATCAGTTAGACAAGATATTATTATGGCTACTGGGAGAAGCGATTATCCAAATCAAGTAAACAATGTATTAGGATTTCCATTTATTTTCCGCGGTGCATTAGATGTACGCGCTAGAGCAATAAATGATGAGATGAAAATAGCAGCCGTTCAAGGTTTAGCAAAACTTGCTAAAGAACCAGTTCCTGACACTGTTGTAAGAGCCTATGGAGGCGAACCTATCATTTATGGTAAAGAATATATCATTCCAAAACCATTAGATAATCGTGTTTTATTATATGTATCACCTGCTGTTGCCGAAGCAGCTGTACTTTCTGGAGCAGCTAGGATAACAGAATTTGATATCGAGCAGTATAGAGCATCATTAGAATCTAAACAAACAAAAGTTAGACAGTTTATCTCTGGAATTATCAATGGACTTCAAAAATCCAGAAATAAAAAAAGAATTCTCTTTACCGAAGGTGATGAACTAAAAGTTCTTCGAGCAGCAGATATTATAGTTCAAAATGGCATTGCAATTCCAGTTTTATTAGGTGAAGAACATAAAATACATGAACTAGCTTCTCAACATGATATTTCTCTTGATGGAATGGAAATAGTAAATGTGCTTAATCTTGAACATTTAGAAGAATATGCAACATTGTTAACCCACAATAGACAGCGAAAAGGGATGACAATGGCTCAAGCCAGAAGAATCGTAAGAAGAAGAATAGAATATGGTGCAATGATGCTTGAATCAGGAAAGGTTGAAGGCTTAATTTCTGGAGTCAATTTACGTTATGATGAAACAATTCGTCCAGTATTAGAAATTATCGGAACAGATCCACGCTATTCAAGAGTAGCAGGTATTCAAGCAGTTATCAGTAAAAGAGGTGATACCATTTTCTTCGCAGATGCAACGATGAATCAACATCCTAATGCCGAAGAATTAGCTGATATTGCAGTTATGACTGCCGAAGCTGCAAAACGTTTTGATATGCAACCAAAAGTTGCTATGATTTCATTTAGCGATTTTGGTTCTTCAGCCGATGAATCAGCAAAAACCATGAGAAATGCCGTCGCTTTGGCTAAACAAAGAATGCCAGAATTAATAATAGATGGCGAAATGCAAGCAGATACCGCTGTTGCAATCGGGAAAGCAGAAGAACATTTTAGCTTTAGCGCAATAAATGGTGATGCCAATGTGTTGATTTTCCCAGATTTAAACTCTGCAAATATCTCGTATAAATTAATGGCAACTATCGGAGAAGCTGAAGTTATTGGACCTATTTTAGTTGGAATGAATAAACCTGTCCATATTTTAGATAGAAATGCAGACGTAAATGCTGTTGTTAGTATGGCAGCAATCTGTGCCGATGAGGCCAATGCAAAAGAAAGACATAAGTGATTGATAGAAGTACATATAATCAACTGTATTTATTCCGTAATTATGTACTTTTCGGACTTCTATTGTATTGTATATGTTCTATGTTTAGTTGTGCAAATCCTTTGCCCCCTGGTGGAGGACCCAAAGATACTATTCCACCAGAAATTATAAATAGCTCACTGAAAAATGGCTCTTTACAAGTTTCTGTACAATCTATTCAATTAGAATTCAGTGAATATATAGATAGAAATAAAGTAGTTGCGGGATTATTTATTACTCCATCAATTCCATTCGAAACACATTGGAGCGGAAAAGAGCTAGACATTCAGTTTGAAAAACCATTTGAAAAAAATACTACGTATGCTTTAACTGTTGGAACAGATTTTACTGATTATGCTGGAAATAAACCGGTAAATGCATTTACTTTATTATTCTCAACTGGATCTGTACTAGATTCAGGGAAGATTTCTGGACAACTTTTTGGACAACTTGCCCAGGATTGTTATGTCTTTTTATATGCTGCAGATTCTGTAAATCCAACTACTACTCAGCCAACATATAAAACACAAATTGGTTCAAATGGACAATTCACTATAAGCGCTCTTCCATATGGCAAATACAAAATGTTTGCTATCAAAGATGAATGGAAAAATAATCTTTATGATATCGGAATTGATGCTTTTGGAATACCTAGTTCTCAGGTTGAATGTTTTAAAGATTCAATACTGCAATATCTTATCAATATCAGAGCCCCTAAAGATACTGTAACTCCATTAATCTATTCAGTAAGGAATACTTCTAAAGGTATTATAGAAGTTCAATGTAGTGAAGAACTTGATTCACTATCTATTCATAAAGATTTCTTTTTGCTATATGCTAAGTCAGTACAGAAAACAGTTTCAAAAGATTCTTCAACAATAAAGCCTACTGCTGCTTATAGAAATCCCGTTTCAGCCCAATCGATTCTAATAGAATATGATACTAATGTTATAGCTACTTCGATAATATTTCAGATGCAAAAAGATTCTTTATTACCAAAAGATAGATTTGGCAATAAGCTTACTGATTCTTCGGGATTTCGTGAATGTGCTTTTAATCCAAAAGCTGAAGTAAAAACTCCCTCTATAATCAATATATCTTTGAAAGATAGTATTATAGGATTTCCACTTCTAGGGTCTATAGAATGTATAAGCTCTGCATCCATTGATCCTGACAATTTTGCACGATCTACTTTACTATCTCGAGGTAATAAGACAATTCCTGTAGAAATTACAAACAATACTGGAACAGCAATTAGTATTAAACCAAGTTCAGCACTTGAAAATGATACATGGTATTCTTTATCAATATCCAGCACTACATTAAAAGATAGTAAAGGAACTCCATTTAAAGATACAGTCTTACGATATCGTTTTAAAACACAAGACTCTCGGCTTCTAGGTTCTATACAAGGAATATTGCAAGATCAAGCAGGAACAGGACCATATATTATTTCTTTAAGAAAAGCTGATAAAACTATAGCAGCTTCGATTAGTATTGAAAAAAAAGGACCATTCCAATTTACTGCTATCCCAAGTGGTAATTATACTATAGAAGCTTTTGAGGACAAAGATCAATCAGGAACATATACATATGGCGATATTCTTCCATATATATTTGCTGAACGTTTTATAATTGGTGCAAAAACAGGGTCTGTCTCTGTAAAACAACGTTGGTCAGTAGATGGAATAATAATCGAATTACCATTACCATGAAAAAATATTTATACTATATCATTGTACTTTTAATCAGCTTAGATATCAACATATCTTTGATTGCAGCTGATACATTATCGCTTACACAAGCGATAGAAATTACCTTAGATCATTCATATTCAATCAAAATTGCAGCAAATGATGCAGCAATAGCAAAAGCAAATGCAACAAGAGCTGCTGCAGGCATGATGCCAATGGTATCTGCAACTTTAGGACAAATCGGTGGCCTAAATGATATCAATCAGTCATTATTAAGTGGTCAAGAAATTAATCGTTTAGGTGCTGGTAATAAACAAAGTTCGGCAAGTATTGCATTAAACTGGACATTATTCGATGGATTTGGCATGTTTGCCAATTATGACAGATTACTTGCTTTAAAACAAATGGGAGAATTGAAACTTCGATCTTCTATCGAGCAAACTATCAGTAAAGTTATTATGTCTTATTGCACCATGGTTCGTAATCAAGCAATGATTCAATCATCTTTATTAAGAGAAGAATTATCCAAAGAACGATTGCGATTATCCATTTTACGATTTTCTGTAGGAAGATCTGGTGAGCAAGATACTTTACAAGCTTCTATTGATTTCCAATCAGACAAAACAGCAACATTGAAAATTGTAGAACAGTATAAAGCATCAAGATTACAATTAAATAATGTTATGGGTGGATATCAAGATACGCTTTATGCTGTGATGTCAGATTTTCCTTCTATCGATTATGATTCAACAAAGCTTAATGAACAAGCTATTATCGAATCTAATAGTGATTTACAGGCAATAAAAGCTGGAATTATATCTGCTGATGCAGCATTAGAGCAAGTTAAAGCAAGATCATATCCTCGATTATCGTTAAATACAGCTTATTCTTATAATCAATCTAGCAATGATGGTTCTTTTGTTATATCTAATCAAACCAAAGGTGCAAGTTTTAATATCACAGCCCAATATGATGTTTTAGATGGATTTCTTTTATCTCAAAAAAAAGAAATTGCAAGTTTACAATTAGAAAATGCAGGCATACAACAAAAAGAATTTGAACAAGTATTACTGACTTCTTTTAGAATAGCAAAAGGTTCTTTTAATACATATTCAGCTATTGATAAACTTGAAGAAAACAATGTACTAATTGCCAAAAAAAATAGCGAAATCTCTCTTGAAAAACTAAAGCAAGGAACAATGAGTTCTTATGATTTTAGAGTAACGCAACAATCTATTTATGAAGCCCAGTTTAGAAGTATACAAGCTAAATATGAAAGAATGCTTTCATTAACAGAATTGATGAAAATTACCAGTAATTTTAATTCATTACTTGACAAAAGGACTCATTAACATTGAGAGCAATCTATAGCATAGTATTTTTTATAAGCATGCATGTGTGCTTTCAAACGAATGTACTTGCTACTCAATTTTATCCTATAAACTATTCTATTCAAAAAAACGGTAATGGAATTACATGGCATATAGATAAAGAAAATCATCGCATTTATCGATTATCAGCATCCAGTATATTGGGGAACAATAATAATATGATTAGCATTAGTAATAATCTACTTTCTGTAGATGAACAATTACTCATGCTTCCATCTGCACCACAGGATATTATCAGTATTCAAAAAAATACTTTTTTAGTTAGCACAAATGGTAATATACCACGCCTATTTTTATGTGATATTAAAGGGAAAATCCTCAAATCAGAACTATTACCTAAGCAATCGATTATTGATGCAACCGAATGGATTTCTGTTGATACTGCTAAAGGTAAAGCATTACTTGTCTATGGTAGTAATCTGTTATCTATTGATATTAATACTTTACAGCATACGATAATTTCTCAACAAGTTCTTACAGTTGAACCTTATCCAATGGGTGCATATATATTGATAAAAGCTGGGGGCGGCGTCATTCTTCAAAAAGTAGCATGTAATGGCAATATATTATTTGAATTTCCTTTTTCCTCATTAGGAACTACATATAGAATTCAGCATATCAATGATAATGTATTGGTATTAGGAAATGCTTCTGGTTCTTCTAGTTCTGGGTTTGTATATTCTATTAAGAATGGCAAACAAAACATGGTTTTTTTACCGTGTATTCCTCAATTATGCTGCTTACTAGAAGATGATCAACATGCTATACAACTTGCATGGATTGAAGAAAATGAAGCTGGACAATTTTCTTTTGCCATATCAAGTTTGAATGGAAATCCAAAGAAAAATCAATTACCTGAAGAATGTTTATCTCCAATTTCATTATCTACCTCGGATAATGTTATTCACGCTCTTTTTTCTAATCATATCTGTACAATTGATATGAAATCTGAATCATTTTCCTTAATTGCTGCAAGCCGTCTAGGAAAAATGAGAGTATTCGAAGGATCAATACCGCAGATTATCTCGATTGATAATCATCTATTGATTTCTTCACAATCAGATTATTTAATAGTATCAAAAAGCGAAGATTATTTGTGGTGGATAAAAACCATTGCTTCAAATTCAATATGGTATATACTTAGTGTATCTATATGTATTCTACTGTACTATCTTTTTAGGGGATATGAAAGACAAAAAAGATTCTTATCAGCAAGTATGGAATTAAGTGGAATCGGGCTTATTCTTGGCATAGATGCAAAAGGAATGTTGAATAGAACAAATGCCACAGCTAGAGACATATTACACATAACTGCAGATATTCCTTTACATCAACATATCAGATTTTATTGTCAAAAGCCCGGATTACAGAATTTATTATTATTTATAGAAGAAGCATTATTACATAAAACTCCATTACATCAAAAGATTAATATTGACTCACAAAATGGAGATCAAGAAATGATTTGGTCTGCAACCCCATTAATAAGTCTCAGTGGAAATTTCTCAGGATTAATAGTAACTGGATTTGATATCACAGAAGAATTAGAAAGAAAAAGACTTACAAATTGGGCTCAATTATCTCATGATATGCAAACAAATCTTTCTATTATTTTATTAAATGCCCAACAAATTAATGTTGAACACTCCAAACCAGATCAAGAAAGGAAAAAGAAGATACTTTCTCAAAGTTCATTGCTTATGCAAAGAGTGAGGGATATTCTATCTGTTGGACGTGATGAAGAACCCAATATATCTCAAAATGACGCACTAGTTCTTTGCCGAAATGTCATTACAGAATTTGATGATGCCTTATTTCCCAATGTAAAACTATTATCTAATGGAAAAAACTTCATTTTTGAATGTGATCCAATAAAACTAACTCGAGCATTAAGAAATGCTGTCGAAAATGGAATTCGAGCATTGCAAAAAAAAGAAGGGATTGTAGAGTTATCGTGTTCTCATGATAAAGAGAATGTGTACTTTACCATAACTGATAATGGTATAGGAATGGATAATATCACAAGAGAAAATATGATGAAACCATATTTCACGACAAAAAAAAGCTTGGGTGGCTATGGTATTGGCACAATGATAATGCAAAAAGTAGCAGAACTTCATCATGGTAGTATTACCGTAAAATCAGATCAAGGCAAAGGAAGTTCTATCATCTTTACTATTCCAAGGGAATATAAAAAACAGTAAGCAGAATTATTTCCTGTTTTTTTATCGTTATACCTTTATATCACTTGTTCATCCCGATTGACTATTACATGAATCATATTTCCAAACATATTCCCTCTTTAACAGGAATCAGAGCAATTGCAGCTGCAATTGTCTTTTTAGGACATATGATTCATTTCCATCAACAAGATACATATCCTATTATGCATTATGGATGGATTGGTGTTAATATCTTTTTTGCACTTTCTGGATATTTATTTACTCATTTATATGCTGATTCATTATTACAAGGAACATTTTCTTGGATAGATTATCTGAAAAGAAGGATAATTAGAATTTACCCTTTAACTACAGTAATTACATTGATTTGCATTGTTTCTAACATAGGAGTTTTTAGCTATGGAAATATCATTACTCATATATTCCTGATTCACTCGTGGTTCCCGGCTTATAGAATGTCTATAAATGCACCGATGTGGTCATTAACTATAGAAGAAAGCTATTATCTATTAGCTCCATTTTTAATCTACACAAGCGCACTTCTTTCAGATTCAGTTTTTGCAAAGTTGCAAACCTATTCCTCGATCTTTAAGAAACATTCACTATTGTTTATCATGATGATAGTATTGTGGATTATTAGTATAGCATTTTCTAGAGGTTCCGTTGGATTATATCAAGACATGATACTGTATTGGTTTGGAAAATGGGATAAAGATGCTTTAACAATGACTATTTTTGGTAGGATGTCGGATTTTGTAGCAGGTATGTTATTAGCATTAATTGCAAGATATTTTCCTCCGCAGAAATCTAAACATGGTGATATTATCTCAAGCATCGGGATTATGTTATTGGTTTTTTCACTACAGTTTATCATTATACAAGGTGGGCCTAATACAGCAGGGCTAAATAAAATGACTGTTTGGGCTTTTGCTGGAATTCCGCTTGGAGCTTCAATTCTCTTTTATGGCTTGCATTCTGGTGGACTATTGAATACGATATTATCATCTAAACTTTTCATAGTGCTGGGTGAAAGTTCCTTTGCTTTATATGTAATACAATTTATAGCCTTACCAGGTATACCAAATGCATCAATGGGTTTGCAAATGTATTTAGAAAAACAAAACATACATTTTTTATTAGCAGCTTTGATTAGTTATATGAGTTTTGCCTTCCTAGCATTTATTGTCCATATTGCATTCGAGAAGCCAATCACTTCTTATTTACGGGGTAAATGTAAAGTAAATACTTAGGTAATCATACATATTTTAAGGGGGTATTATGGGGTGTTCACGATGGGTAATTAAAGGGTTTTGTCTATTGTTTTTGTATACTTCTTATGGACAACAATTACCATATGAATGGGGTTTTTACCATGCTGAATTTCCAAAAAAGAGTAGTTTTTTGGGAGACTATTATCATTCCTCAGGCAATCAAATGCCTTTTTCAGGATTGGGATTATTCTCTTTGAATCCCCAATCTTTACAAATTCCTAAAACATTATTGCATTTATATTCAAAAAGTGCAGATCCAACCCACAATGAGTTATTTCCACCTGCAATATTACGCTTACAAAGTGCATTTGCGCAACAACCTGATAGGACTTTACATATTCCATCATCTATTGAGTTTAGGAATGGCATCATTGATGATCCTCAGGGAAAAGAAGAACACATTGCTTCGATAACATCCATGGAAATGATGGGAAATCCATTTGATTTGAAAATGTTTTCTGTATATGGTAAAAAACCTAGAGGCTTAGATTTTCGAATTCAAAAAACAGATATGCTTGGTACTGAAAAGGATGGTAATATATCTGTCATGTGTATGCTTACAGCACATCATTCTTCATTAGCTGGTGGGTATCCTAGAGATAATTGGCTTCCCAGAATTGGCATTGGTAACGATGCACCCAAAGAAATGCTTCATATTGGTAGAAAATTGACATTTCATTCAGGAGGAAGTTCTCGTATAGCAGATAATCTTTTTTATGATATCAATAATGATTGCAATAGAAGGATTGATCCAGGTCCTGGGGCTGCAATTTCTATGTATAAAGGCTCTATATCATTAGGTATTTCATCGAATCCAGACAACTTTTCAGAACCAGTCACATTTGAATGGGGAAATCTACAAACATTTAGAGGCATGATAATTCAGCATGATGGCAAGATAGGAATTGGACATAAATTTCCTGAATCTACTGTAGACATTGTGTCTTCACATCAAACACAAGAACAATCAGTATTGCGAATTCGGAATAATCAATGGAACACCTTATTTGATATGAAGAATAATGGTTTTTTGGGAATTAATAATCCTTCACCTAAAGATCATCTTCACATTGGTAAACAATTTACTTTACATGCAGGAACCACTTCTTTACTCGCAGAAAATGCATACATAGATACTGATACTGTAAAGAATATCGATGCAGGAAATTCTGGATTTATTCGGTTTCAAAATGGGCAAATCATACTTGCAAATTCAGAACATAATACTCTTGCTAATTCATCCATTGATATTCTGCGAGATAAAGACAAATCCTATTCATTGAGAGGAATCTCTATAGATCCAGAGCAGGCATTCATAGGTATAGGTACTGCACTACCAAAAGCAAGCTTACATATTCTTTCTGTTTCAAATGATTCAATGTCCTCAGCTTTAAAGGTTTCTTCTCAATCTGAAAATCCATTATTAACCGTATTAGATAATGGCAATGTAGGAATTGGGATAGCACAACCAGAACAATCTCTTCATGTTCTGGGGAATGTTCAAATTGGGAAACAAAAGTATCTTGGACAAATATGTCAAGATTCAACATATAATCTGAGTGTGGATGGATCTATTATTACCAAAGAACTTATCATAACATCAGAATCATGGGCAGACACTGTATTTTCTAAAAACTATTCCCTTATGCAACCACTTGAACTCGAAAACTATATTAATCAGTATCATCATCTGCCAGATATTCCAAAAGAGTCGGACATAATTCAACATGGTATTAATATTGGATCGATGCACATTACACTGCTTAAAAAAATAGAAGAATTAACATTATATATCATTGCTTTACATAAAAAACAAGGGCACTTAGAAGAATTACTTTGTGCAGATAAACAGTAATATTTAGGGGATATTGACACATGAAAACAATAATAACATTGTATATATTATTCAATATAATTTCTGCTCATGCTTTAGAAAGTGATTGGATCAGTTTTTATAAACCAGGGATTATAGATAATCATAGGAATATAGATAATATTCTGAAAATTCCAGATCATCTTTTTGTAAGCGGTATTTTCTATCAAACAATCAGTGATACTCCATTTGCACAAGACATTCATTTTATTTCAGAATGGAAACATTCTCAATTTGCATCGTTGGGTCTTGGAGTAAACTCACAAGTTCATGCAATGTGCAAAGGCCCAGATGGGATTATATATATAGCTGGAGAATTTTCTAAAGCAGGTGGTTTACCAGCCAGAATGCTGGCACAATGGAATGGTAAAATGTGGAAAGCAATGGATGGATTTTCATATGGAAGAATAAATTCGATAGCAGCAGATAGTAATCACTTGTATATAGCAGGTATTTTTAATGATATCAAGGGTAAAGAATATCATTCTATTGCACAATATACTAAAGGGAAATGGCAGCCTCTTGCTGAAGGCATACAGTTATTACATTATAATCCATATTCATCGCCCATTGCTAATATAACAGCAATGAGTGTGCATGAAAATGATGTATATGTAATTGGTAATTTCGATCAAGCAGGTAAAGTATTAGCCAGGAATATTGCAAAATGGGACGGAACATCTTGGTCTGCTATTGGCACTGGAATTAAAGGTTATCCTAAAGCCATAGCGGTAAATCATAAAGGAGAAATCTTTGTTTCAACTATGCAAGAAAATCAATCAATATTACAACAAATGCCATTATATCATTGGCATAACAATACATGGGATACAATTCCCCTACCTCCATTTTGTCAACAAATACATTCCATACAAGCATATGGCAATGACATATATATCGGAGGTGATTTTAGGCTACATGATGATAATGATGATATGGGAATAGCAAAATTGAATGGTAAATCATGGGAAAGTGTACAAGGTGGAATCATAGGAACTGTAAAAAGTCTTTGTGTATATAAGGATACATTATATGTTGGAGGGAATATAAAAAGTATAGGATCACAACATGAACCAAGTATAAATATTGCAGCTTTTGTATTAGATAAGACAATACAAAATGATACAAATCATATCTCTGATGAATCAATTAATAATCTTTTGCTATTTCCAAATCCAAGTAATCAACAAGAAATTAGTATCGATTTTATAGTAAAAAAAGAAGGTCTTATCTCCATAGAAATCATTGATCTAAAAGGAAGGAAAATTGCATCATTTGCAGAGGGATGGTATAATCAAGGACATCAAACAATTATATGGAATTATTCAAAAGCAATATCTGCTGGACAATATACATGTATCATACATCATGACAATTCAATTACTACTTCTGTTTTTACTATTATTCAATAAGGGGAATGCTATGAATAAAATTAAAAGGGTACTTTTGATCATTGCATTTTGTAGCCCACTTTATGCACATAAAGAACCCACACATCAATATATTATTAAAGAAGCTTATTCATTATTAGTCCATCATTTAGGAACATCAATTCCAGAATTTGATAAACATATCTTGGGATACAATGGTTTATGCACTGAGGGAGAATTTGACAATCTTGCTGATTTTCACTGGCAATATAGTACTGTGGCAGGTGGAGCTTGGAGTGAAGATATACAAGACCCAATTCGTTTTATGCATGAAAAAGATATTTTTTTTGGCTTAGGTAAAGGATCTTTAACAAGTATCAATCATTTTTGGGATCCAGACTCAAAGAATCCACAGTATAATGAATCCTTTCGATTGACTTTGAATCATAATCCATGGCCTTATTCATGGTGGGATTTTTCTGTCTGTTCAATGGCTCATAATCTGGATTTTTATATAGACACAGATTTAATGGCATATAAAAAAGCAATTATTTATTTAGGAATTAAAGAATATAAGCCTAAAATCACTGATTATGCTTTCTTTACATGTAAAGGACAATCGATAATGAGTCCAATATATTTTGGTTATTCCCTATCGGATTGGTACCATGATTATTTTCAATATGGTGATACTGTTTTACAAAACAGAAAAAAGGATATTATCTATCAATTTATTGGCAGGGTATGTCATTTATTGGGAGATATGAGTATTCCTGCACATGTTCACTGCGATGAACATGGACTTTGGCACGATCCATATGAAGATGCAATGAACTATAAAGAATGGGATGGGAATAAAATGTCTCCGTGTATCGATGAAGATAAAAATATTAGTTCAGCACAAGAAAGAGTCGAATTCTGGAACGCAGAAAAAATTTTCTCCGAAAAAGGAAGTATTGTCAATCCTTGGTGTTATCCAGCAGATCAAAATCCATATTGGTTTTTATTCTATACTACTGCTCAAATTGCGGATCATTTTGCTAGTAATAGAAGTAATGGTGATGATGATTATCAACATATTGGTGAAATAGATGATATTTTATCTTTTGATAGAAATGCAATACAGAAAGGTCCTGTTGAATCATTTTTTTATCCAGGAAATCCAGAAGCAAGTGGATATGCTCATAAAGAAGAAGACTTATTAGCAATTCGTGATATTACATTTCCTTATGTAATAAGAGCAACAGCAGGATTACTGTATCTATTTGCAACTGAATTTGGTTTGATTAATGAACATTCTGAAAAATGCCCAAGAACTCTAACCTTAAAGGATGCAATTTTACAAGCACCTAATTATCTTTTTACTGTATCAGATTCACTATTTGCTGGAAATGAAAGTAAACCGCTTATTGTTTCAAAAAAATCTCAACTTGTTGAATTAAGAGCACAAAAGACAATACTATTAAATCCAGGATTTATTGCAGAAAAAGGAAGCAATGTTCATGCTTATATCGGAGCATGTAGTTCTTGTACACCAGAAGAAAAATCACTTATAGTAGAAAACAAAAAACCATTTATTACTTCAGAAATTATGAGTACTGTACAAATACATGACAAACAAGGATTTGAATTCACAGAAAATCTATCTAGTAATTGTTCAAGTACTTGTTGTAATAATCCAGAAATCTTGAAAATGAGAATTTGTGATATTTATAATCAAAAAATAAATGAATGGAATGCTTATGAATCAACAAGCGATGGTACAGATTTTATTGAATCTGTTAAACCTCTATTAATCAAAGGGTTGTATTCAATAGACATCACATTTAAAAATGGAAATTTTCAAAAAAGAAGTTTAACAATTATGTAAAACATCATTTTTTGATATTTAGAGGACAATTTCTGTTAAAGCTAAGGCTATTCTTTCTGCTGGTAGCATAGTTAAGTGATCAAATGATCGAGATAACTTTGAAAGATTAGCCTTAGGTAATACTACTTTTGTAAAACCTAGTTTTTGAATTTCTGCTAATCGTTGTTCTATAGAAGAAATTGGACGAACTTCTCCAGTTAATCCAATTTCTCCCATAATAATCATATCTTTTTCTAAAGGATTATCTTTCAAAGAACTAACTAAAGCAGCTGCAATTGCTAAATCTACAGCTGGATCATTTAATGTAATACCACCTGCTATATTCACAAATACATCTACTTCTCTAAAATTGATACCTAATCTTTTTTCAAGGACGGCAATAATCATTTGAAGACGACGATAGTCAAAACCAGTGGCGGTCCTTTGTGGATTACTGTAGCCGGATGGAGTAACCAAAGCCTGAACTTCTATTAAAAGAGGTCTTGTACCTTCAATAGTAGCAACAATCGCAGTTCCAGATTCTGAATCAGACCTTTGTGATAAAAAGATTTCAGATGGATTAGGAACTTCTTTCAGGCCCTGTTCTACCATATCAAAAATCCCGATTTCATTAGTAGAGCCAAATCTATTTTTGATCGCTCTCAAAATTCTATATGAGTACGTTTTTTCACCTTCGAACTGTAAAACAGTATCTACTGTATGTTCTAATATTTTGGGTCCAGCTAAAGATCCCTCTTTGGTTACATGCCCAATAATAAAAATCGCAGTTCCAGTTTTTTTTGCTATTTGCATTAATAAAGCAGTACATTCTCTTACTTGTGTTATACTGCCCGCAGTAGAATCAATACTTTCACTTCTGGTAGTTTGAATTGAGTCAATAATTGCTACACTTGGTTTTAAAGCTTTAATTGCCCCTGCTATAGAATCGATATCTGTTTCGGCCATCACTTGCAGTTCCGAAGGTATTCCTTGAAGTCTGGCTGCCCTTAAACGAATCTGCTGAAGAGATTCTTCACCAGTAATATACAATGTTTGCTCTGGGACTAAATGCTCACACATCTGCAACATCAAAGTAGATTTTCCTACTCCAGGATCTCCTCCAACTAGTACTAAAGAACCTGGAATAATTCCACCACCCAATACACGGTCAAATTCTCCAATTCCTGTTGGTATTCTATGTGTATCAGATAATTCGACAGATCCTAAGGTTGTAGCAATACCACTAGAATTTTGTTTTGCTTTTAATGAAATTGTCTTTGAATCTTGAATTATTTCTTCAAGAAAACTATCCCATTCGCCACAATTATGACATTTCCCTTGCCAGCGTGAACTTATCGCTGAACATTTCTGACATACAAATCGAGTTCTTGCTTTCATATTGTCTTGAGATTATTATTGAATGCTATACGAAACTACAGTTTTATAGATAACTTTATAAATACGATGAGATAAATATGTATCATTCCTTTTGTTATCATATTCTTTCAATAGTTTGAATGCAGTATTTTTGTGCGCTAACATAACTTTTATTTAAGGTGTACTATGTACTTTTCTGGGTTTCCACAAGAAGGACTTCAATTCTTATACGATTTATCTAATATTAATAATAGAAATTGGTTTCTGGAGAATAAAAAAAGGTATGAAGAAACGTTAAAAGAGCCATCAAAACAATTAATACAAACTATGGAAGAAAGATTTTCTCACCTTCAATTACCTTATGATGCTCATCCAAAAAGATCCGTTTTTAGAATCAATAGAGATACAAGATTTAGCAAAGATAAAACACCATATAAAACGAATATTGGGATTTCATTTCCATATCAAAGCAAAGATGTTTCTGATAATCCTGCTGACAAGACAGAAAAACCTGGATTATATGTACATATTGATCCAAAAGGTTGTTTCATTGCAGGTGGATTATATATGCCGATGTCTGGTCAATTACTAAAAATAAGAGAAGCTTTAGATACAGATTGGGAAATCCTGGATGAAATTTCCAAAAACTTGATGTTTTTGCATGAATTTCCGGATGGATTAACAGGTGAGAAATTAAAGACAATGCCTAAAGGCTTTCAAAACGATCATCCCGGAAAAGAATATTTAAGGATGAAACAATTTTTGATGTTTTCTCATATAGACAATCAATGTGTATGTACCGAAGAGTTCATTGATATTTTAGAGGCCAAAGCTATAGCTATGGCCCCAATAATGGAATTTTTAAGTATTTGTTTGCATGCTTAATTACATAGCATCAAAATCATCATCTTGAATTTCACCCAAATCACCTATAGCATCTTCAACTGTAGCATAATATTCAAATAACCATTCAAGTTGTGATATTCTTAGTAAACTTTTAATTCTGTCACTAGCTCCAACAAGAATAACCGGTGCCTCATGTTCTTTCATCAAGCGTTGGGCTAATAGCAAGGCGCTTAATCCAGCACTGTCACATAATTGCACCATTGATAAATCAATAATAAGTGCTTCTAATGTTGGTTGACAAATAATAAGTAATTCTGCTTTAACATCTGGAGATAAAACAGCATCTAAGGATGATTCTTTTAAGGTGAAAATAGCAACTGTATCTTGTTGCTCTACTGAAAATCTCATAATTATGGCTCGTTTAATGATAGTTCTTATACAAAAATCTGAAAAAATCCTGAGTTGACAACTAATCTTACCTAATCAAGAACTTTTGAATGTGTAATATGCATCAATTTTCTATATGTATCATACGATTATCCTCTTTGGGAGATATCATTTTAACTACTCCTTTAATCAGAGCTATTCGAAAAGCTTTTCCTGATGCTTGCATAGATATGATTATTGCTGATCATTTTGCAGAGGCTATTCAAAACAATCCACATATTGATAATGTCTTAACTATCAATACGAAATCTGGTATGATAGATTTTTTTCAACAAATTCTATCGTTAAGAAAACAGAAGCCCAAATATGATGTAGTTATTGATGTACATAATTCAATTAGAAGTAAAATATTACGATTGTATCTTGGAAAAAAATGGTTTACTTATGACAAATATAGATCACTTAAAAAAGCATTAGTACATGATAAACATCGAATCCCTTTGCACGATATCATTCCTGTTCCTTTAAGATATTTTTCAGCCCTATCTGCATTTCCTCAGATACATCCTGATTCAAATGGTGCAGAATTCTGGCTTCCAAATGAAATTCAACGTGCTCCTTTGTATCCACCAGATTCTAAAAGTATTAATGAAATATCTAATTGCATTGCCTTGTGTCCAGGCGCACATCATGCTACAAAGCGCTGGCCGATAGAATACTATAGTACTTTAGCTACTTTTATTCATAATAAAATGGGGAAGAATATTATCCTTTTAGGTTCCCAGGATGATATCGACATATGTAATGATATCGAAAACACATTACCATTTAGTATCAATAATCAGGCTGGGAAATGTACCTTAACCGAAACTGCAATATTAATGGATTCTTGTGATGCTATTATATGCAATGATTCCGGCTTGATGCATATGGCTTCATCGAGAAGAAGGCCAACCATAGCAATATATGGTAGCACCGTTCCAGATTTTGGATTTATTCCATTTCATACAAAATATAGTATTGTAGAAAGTGATATTCCATGCAGGCCATGTACACATATTGGTCTTTCAACATGCCCTTTACAACATTTTAATTGCATGAATTCTATAAAACCAGAACAGGTCTTCAAAAAACTTGAAGACCTGCTTTCATAAGATTCAAAGGGTTGATGTTCTATAATCCAAATAGATATTGAACACCAACTGCAAATGACATCATAGATGCATTAAATTGTTGCAAATTTGTTGTTGGATAATACTCATCCTTATATAGATTATTCATCATTAAACCAATATTTGCATTAACATTTAATCTACTTCCATTATTATTCATAACTGGATAGCTAATGCCAACCCTTGGTTCAATAAGTAATGACATATTATCTTTTCCATTACCATATTTGATAATTGTTTTTGGTGGATTGCTACCTGGATCAATTACTGGCCAACCTTCTTCTTCTAAAGCACCAGATGTGATATTTTTTCTCTCATATCCAATCGGTACACCTACAGCAATTCCAACAGTAAAAAAGCTATAAGATAAACCGGGAGTAATCGTTAGATAATTAAATGTTCTTGTAAAATCTGTATTCGTTTTGGTGTATGAATTTTTATATGTTGCATAAGCAATATCGGCTGTTATACCAACTCTTTCTCTTCTACTTGCAGGTATATAAATACTAATTCCTATATCAGGAACTCCACTAAATGCCATGCCATGAGTTTCATCTGTAGGTGAAGTTCCATTATACATAGAAATTCTAGGCATTGCTGATAAGCCTATTGAAAATGGATAGGGTTCTTCAGCATATAGTTCAAATACTGTGATAATCCCAATTAGACAATAAAGTAAAAAATGTTTCATGTATATCTCCTAATATGATTGTAAGCAATAATTTCTTGAACCATTAATGGACAAAAATACATCCAAATAGTATTGCAGACAATAAATTTATCATTTGGTTAATTTTGTTTTCTTATTTAAGCTGTTTATGTATTTTTGTCCATTATGATAAAATTCAAAATAATATATGTCTGTGTAATAAGTATACTAATATTCAGGGGTTCCAATTGTTTATCCCAAGGTTTTAATTGGACATATTCTTGGCGCTTACCATCAAATTCTCCTACTTTATTTATTGGGCCATACACAGAAATGGTTAATATTCATGACTATGTAGACTTCTCTTCTATGGGCTTTGCAATTGATTGCTGTAAATATGGTAATGGGTCAGCCAATAACTTTAAAAATGGAATAATGGTAGAAAAATGGTATAAAGGGAATTATTCCTTTACTGTTAAATTTGGCTACTATTCTTTTACTTCTGATTTTAATGGAGAAACTCTGTCAAATCAAATTCTAAGACCAGATCCTACAAATAAAGTTATATATAGAGATACCTTACTTACCAGATTTAGCTTGGCTGTAAAAAATAAAAACATATACGATATATCCTTACTTGCAAAATCAAGATTATTTGAAACTCATGCATCAATATCAGGCGGTATTAATTGTATGATTCAGGAAGGTATTGATGCACAGAAAATAGAAAATGTACTCTCTAAAGATTATGAAAAAAAAATACCAGATATTCCTGTTGAATTAGGTTCCATGACCTCATTTATTGTTTCACCAATAGCCCAAATAGAATATGATATAGATTTAGGTAGAGGTAAATATGCTAAAGTATTTGCAAACACCCAGTACACTCTCAATTCTAGATCACAGATTACGGATTGGAGTACATTAATATTTGGAGCTGGCCTCTCCATTTGTTTTGGTATCAATTAAACTCATAAAATTAAATGTCTACTCACACGTTTTAACCCGATATTTTTTTACACTTGTATCAACTATGATTCAATCACTTATTTGTTTCTGTGTATTACTTTTTCTAAGTATTCAGATCACAATTGCACAGCCCAAATTAGAAATTATTGGCGGTAATACATATGACTGGGGTTTTGTAAAAACTAAAGACTCTCCATTAAAAGCAAAAATTAAATTAAAGAATACCGGTAATCAATTATTACAAATTTGGGATGTAAAACCTGGATGTGGTTGCACAACAGCTCCTCTAGATAAAAAGAAGCTTAAACCAGGTGAAACAGGAACGATGGCTGTATCTTTGAATCTTGGAACAGCTGGTGGTGAGATACATAAATCGATTACCATTAATAGTAATGATGCTACAGTTCCAATTAAAGTATTGGCTTTAAAAGCTAATGTAATACAACCAATTCAACTATTGCCGCAACAGTATATTGCTTTTGGAGATATCATGAAAGGATATGAATGCAAAGGGTCTATAACTGTTAAGAATACTTCCCCAAAAGATATTATACTTTCTTCTTTTTCTACTTCAGAAGGAATGAGTATAAATATAAATAAGAATGTGACATTAAAATCTCAAGGTTCAATTACTCTAACAGCCAAGTTAACACCAAAAAATAAAGGGTATTTTAATGGATATATTCATTTTAATACGAATCATCCAGATTTTCCGGTTATGGATATTGTTTGCTATGGTAATTGCAAGTGATATATAATACAATAAGAATGTTTAAATTCGCAACAATTAATTATTAGTTTATTTTCGTTTTCACCAATTAAGGTGCTTCCATGAAAACTTTCTTTTTAGCATGTTTTACGATGTTTATTTTTGCTGCATCTTTGGCTTTTGCTCAGCCAAAAATATCAATTCAAGGTGGAGATACTCATGATTGGGGCAAAGTTAAGCCTAAAGATTCTCCATTAAAAGCAAGTATCAAGATTACAAATGAAGGTAATGAAGAGTTAAAAATAAGTGATGTTCGCCCTGGATGTGGTTGTACAACAGCTCCTTTAGATAAAAAAGAACTAAAGCCAGGTGAATTTGCTACTATGGATGTTTCTTTAAATGTAGGAGCTACATCTGGGATGCTTACTAAAAGTATTACTATAAGTAGCAATGATCCAGTTACTCCGACTAAAGTTCTGTATTTAAAAGCAGATGTAATTCGTCCAATACAAATTTTACCTACTCAGTATTTGTCTTTTGGTGAGCTTACAGTTGGATCCAAAGGTGAAGCCAAAGTAACTATCAAAAACACTTCAACACAAACTATTGTATTATCTGATTTTGAAGCAACCAATGGCATTAGTATAAATCTTATGAAGCCTACAACCCTTCCTGGTGGTGGTGAAGTAGAAATCATTGCAAAAGTAGCTCCTAAAGAAAAAGGTTATTTTAATGGATCTGTTAAAATGAAAACTGATCATCCTGATTATCCTACTTTAGATCTAACTGCATATGGAAATGTAAAAGCTTCAATTGTAGATCCTAAATAAGACGCATTGTAGAATAGAAAAAAAAAGAGGCAATAAGCCTCTTTTTTTTTTCTATACATAAGTAAATGATTCTAATTTTGTTTTGTTCACAGTAATTTGGCGTAATTTGTAAGCGAATATTATGTCTTAAAAAGGATACATCATGATTTCATTGTCATCTATTGGAACACTATTAATTAGACTTTTAATTGGATCTGCATTTGCATTTGCTGGAATCGTAAAAATAGGCACAGCTGTTCCAAAACCACCTACATTAACGTTAATTCCTAATCTTCCAATAGCACTTTTTGGTATTGCACTACCATGGATAGAATTACTATTTGGCTTAATGATAATCAGTGGGATGGCTTATAATCATGCTTATATACTTAGAACTGCTCGCATATTAATTGGATCAATATTTATTTTTGCGGCAATAGATAAAATTGCAAATCCTGATGCATTTGCAAAAAGTATCAATAATTTTCATGTTTTACCTTATTCTATGCTAAATCTCCCGGCATTAATTCTTCCATGGGTAGAATTACTATGTGGAATTATGGTTTTAATGGGAATTAAACAAAAAGCAAGTTCTTTATTGATTTCTGCAATGTTAGCCGTTTTTATCATCGCTATTATTGCTGCAATATTCCGAGGCTATAATATAAATTGTGGATGCTTTGGAGAGAATTCTCCTGCTGCAGCTGCAGAAGTTACTAAAGTAGGTTGGACAAAAGTGATTGAAGATCTGCGTTGGTTAATTGCTTCTCTCTTTTTATACTTTTATTCTGAACATACAGTGGAGGAAGAGGTATAATGCAACATTGGCTCATCGTAGGATTAGGTAATCCAGGAGATAAATACGCTGATACAAGGCATAATATTGGATGGATGATTGCATTAGCTTTAGCACAATCTTGTAAAGTAGAATTTAAAGATGGGAAAGGTAATTGGAAACAAGCAGAATGCTCCTTGCATGGTAAAAAAATAACAATTATGCTTCCTTTAACTTATATGAATAATTCAGGGCAAGCTGCTGGTGATTTTATTAGATATTATAAATTACCATCTGAGCATGTTATTGCATTAATAGATGAATATAATTTTCCTTTAGGAAAAATGCAATTAAAACAGGGTGGATCTGATGGTGGACATAATGGTACAGCTTCTATGATTGCTCATATTGGACCAAGTTTCTGGCGATTTAGATTTGGTATAGATAAAAATTTTGGGCCCGGAGAAATGGCTGATTATGTATTATCTAGCTTTGCTAGCTACGAAGATCAAGGATTAAAAGAAATGATAGAAAGAGGTGTTAAATCTATTCAGATGTTTTTGGGGAATAATCCTGCTAGAGCTTTACAACAAATTAACTCAATAAAGTAATTATAATACTTCAAGCAGAAAAGATATTTGAGCCATACCCTGAATCATTGGTGGTAATGTAATTCTTTTAGCAGATTCTATCATACATTGTTCCACTTCTTCGATATTCAACTCTGAATCAGCAAGAGAAATCTCAGTTAAAGCGCCTTCGTCATTAAAAATGAATAGTAATTGCACATTTCCTTGAAGATGTCTAAACTTTTTTAAAGCCTCAGCATAGCATTCTTGCATTCCACTTAATTGTTGCTCGATTGTAGATCTCACTTTTTCAATTATTGTATTATCCAGCACTTTTTCTGTCATAATAGATTCTACACTAATCAATCCCTCTTCATCATGTTCGGCAGCATCGGCATAATTACAGGCGGCCTCAACCTCAACAACTGATGTTCTTGCTAATTGTTGTCCAGAAGCATTACTAACCAAAGTTCCACCATTTAAATTTAAAGGTTGATACATCAATGCAATTACATTTTTTGATTTATTATAATCCGAACCATTAATTCCAAATGAAGTATAAGGTGTTTGAAATCCATATTTCATACCAAGTTTAGTAATTTCTTTTACACGATCATTATTTCTGTCATATACATTATAGTCAATTAATACCGAAGCCCTTTGTTTAGCCCATAAATACTGTAAACCTTTAGTAGAGGCTAGTGGTTTTACCAAAGAAATGTCAATTGTTTGAACAAATTCTTTGTTTCCATGTAAACCAGTAATCACAATTCTGCCTTTAGGTTTTCCTTTGTATTTTCCAAATAGTAATACAGGTCTGTCTGAAAATAAATCAGGATAACTTGCTGGTTCTAAAGAGTTTACATCAAATCCATCAAATCCAACTTTTAGCTTTGTTAATGATGGTTTTTGAATATAATCAGCAAATCGAATTGCTTCTTTATTCAATTCCTCCTGAGACCCTCTAAGAACAAAATTATCTGTCATCGTTAATCTATGAACAGCTGAAAAAAATCGCTCATTGATTTCTTTACCAACTGCTAGAGTAAATACATTCGCATCTTGTAATTGTTTAGTGATTGCATCATATACATCTGTATTTGCATCCATAAAACCATTTGTTAAGATTATTATCGATCTAGATGATATATCAGACTGTAGAGGTTTTACCTGTATTTGTTGTAAAACATCGATTAATTGAATTGGCTCCAAACCTTCGGTAGAAAGTATTCTTTGCAAATAAACGCCAGCCCTAGAGATTATGTCTTTAGTACAAGCTTGGGACTCTTCATCAAGACGAGTATTTTCTGGTCCAAAATGAATGATATTCAATTTATCTTGTTCGCGCAAGCCTTTAGAAAATGCTTTCCAGAACTCATTTGCAGAATTATCTTGTAATGAAGCAGAATCACAAACAATAATATATTCATGCCCCAGTGATTCTTTTCGAGTTTCTGCTTTAGATGGAGGATTTATAGAAAGTAAAAAATACTTGTCTTTACCTTCTTCATACATCATCAAATTTGCTTGAGGCTCAATATCAGCAAATCTATATGTTAGTGTTATGGGTTTACTTTGTGCAGCATCTGCTATAGAATAAGTACATACTGCCTCTTGATCTGTATGTTGAATAGAACATTCATCCGCTTTTAATAAAGATAGATTGCCACCTTTAGCAATAATAGCATTAACGTGTAATGAACCCAAAGGATATTCTTTTACTGGTTCGAAACTTGTATCTGCATATGTATCTCTATGCAAAGGAACATAGTCTAATACTTTTAAATAATGAGATTGAACTGGTTTTGGCAAACTAATGGTATAGAGGCCAAAGCTAGGTTTTATCATTTCAGTATAATGAATCTCTGTAAAGATTATAGAACCAGGTTGAATATGAGATACATGCATCTGGATAGCATCTGGATCATCAATTGTCAAGAAAAAAGGATCAAATTTCTTTTTTGCTTTATCATACATTTCCCGAACTTTTTCCCTATCCTTCATCTCTGCTTTAATTGTCTGATTACCTATCTTTACTGTACATCCATGAATAGTTATAGATGGAGAGCCTGGCATTAGTAAAGCTCCGTCAAGAATATTTGACCCTTTATACACATATTTCTGTTGTATAGTAATATCTGCTATAATTCCACTGATTTTAGCATTAATAACAGTAGATTCTAATAATAAAGAATCGATATCAGGAGCATCACTATTTATGATCATTCTTGGTGACTCTATAGCATCAACCTCTATTGTAATAAGCGAGATGCCTATTAGCAGTAAAAAGCTATACAGTAAATCGTGTAATAATCTCATAATAATGATATGTTTAGCCATGTTTGGTAAATATTAATGCAAATTTATTCAAAATTCTGAATCTATCTTGTTTAGAGTGATTTATTAGCACTTCTGTTTTAATCAATTTTGATTTTCCATTCACATTGATACGTTGTAGATGGTATATTCATTGACAAAAGTACAGATGATTCAAATCTTCCATAGGCTTTTGAATATAATGCCGGTAAAATATTCCATTCTAATCCATCCAAGCATTCTATTGATATTTGATTACCTTTTGGGGTTGATATAATTGCTGTATTATTTTGTATAATCTTTGGAATTATCCCAGGAACACAATGGAAGACTAGAACTTTTTCTTTATTTACCCTACATTCATCTATTCCATAAATGGTTGAAGGCTCTAGTTTAATTTTTCGGATATGTTCTTGCTCATATGCTTTATGACTTCCAATCCATATTGAATTATCTAATGAGGCTTTTGCCTTGGTGATATCACCTTTCATCCAAAACAGTACATCTCCCGATCCATCTATCCATGAATTTTGCTCCATTCCTTTAATTGAGAAAACAGAATGATAGGCAACAGACCGTCCCATATTTCTTGTATGAGCAGAAGGAGTATAAACAAATGTACCTGGATCTCCAAAGATTTCTTGTCCATGAACTGATAAGCATATAGACAATTGATCATTATGAGCATGACCACCCTTCCCTTTTTGTCCTATGGATCCTGCTCTGGCAGATATTCTATATGTTTTTTGTTCAATTAACCATATGCCAAAATCAGGGAAGCTATAGGATTTAGGATAATCCATATCAAAAGGTATTGCTACATCCTGTAATCTATAACTTTGTTGCTGTTTACTTAGCGAATCAATAATCCAGTAATCAATTGCACCTTGATATAATGAATTCCACGAGCATTGTTTTTTTAATGCGGCTTCTGCCATTGCGATACTACTTTGCATAGATAATGTATCTTCAATCCATTCAAATGGCTCATTAGCCTTATGTTCAGGGTATAAAGAAATTCCATCTGATAATCTAAATATTGGATTAATATTATGATAGACATTACTTGCCTCCTCCAAAGAAGTCCAATAACCTTGCGGTGTGAACTTAAACATCATTCCGCTATCATTATCTCCAATATTTAACATATGCATTTCATCGATGCTCATTGCCCTTAAAAAAGTATGAGCTTTATCCACTCCTTTACATATTGTATCAATTAATGATTGGAACTCAAGAGCATTTTTAGGTTGAGCATGCGCACTTTTGCAAGGATATAGTTCTTCTTCTGAATAAATCTTTTGAATCTCAGATTCAGTATAACCTTTTAATGCAGCCAAAGATATAGCAATTAATTGGGTTGATAATCCATGATATGGAATAGATGCCTCGAAATTCCCTCCATCCAATAAAAACTGATTATCAATCTCTGCGGCACATTCACTTACAGCAAATTTAATAGCAGAAATATTATGTTTTGTGGCTGGTAAACTTCTTAGTATTACTAATAGACCACATAAATTTGCTAGATAATGATTTCCTCTTGATACCTTAGACCATTCTAAATTCTCTAAAATATGATTCGCATGTTCCTGTAATGATCGCTTCAAAATATTTGAAAACTCTTCATCCCATATTATTCCACAATATGTAAATAAATCAAAAGCAACTAATAGATTAGCAGCCCGAATTGCAATGTCCATTGATGTTTTCCACTGAACCCCATAATGTGGCGGATTAAATGCAATAAAATCAAGACATTGTGTCCTAAATATATGAGCATAATATTCCTTAGGATGTACAGACTCTATCCCAGAATATGCCAAAAAAGCAGCAAATGCCAATGTAGGTGCATGTTGAAATCTTCCTAATTCCCAAGGAACTTTTATGTCTTGTCCTGCAATATTACCATACTTGATATGAGTATAATGTGAATGTGCATCCCACTTATACCCAGATTTGCAATCATATTGCCAATCTATCGGATAATAGTGAATACAATGGGCATGTTGGTCTGGATAAAATGGAGATTTCAATAAAACAGAGATAATCCTTTCACTTTCTTCTCTATTCTTTTCATTAATTTCTGTTCTTATTCTAGCTGTATGATTTGTTTCTTGTACTGAATAATCTACCCAGCCACTTCCTAAGATTGTAAACAGAGATTGTGAATAATTGTCAGCTAAACTTTGAATTGTTAGACTATGTGGTAAAATATAGTCCAATAATGGCATTTTGACAATTGGCTCTTTACCCACATTCAATTGTTGAAATGCTTCTGATGAAATATATGTTGTTGTTTTTGCATGATATGATGCTAAACGTGCATACTTATGCTTTTTAACAATTAATGCTAAAACACGATGAATTGTATCTGTTGGAGATAAAGATGAGATCTGCTTTACGATATGAATCAAATTCTTCAAGGTATTTTCCAAAACGAATAACTATAAATAATTATCCGTTTTCATGCCAATTCTTTAAAGAAATATGGTTTTGATAGCATTAATGCGCAATAGCATCCCATAAAGCAATTCTAGATTGTAAAGCGGCTTTTACAGCATATTCAGCTTCCTTCCACTTTTCAGCATCATTACCACATAATTCCTGAACCATTTGTAATGCTAAATGTGAATGATGTCCACCATCAACATCAATATGCCTTTGTACATAATATTGCAATGTATCAAATTGAGAAGGATATTCTTTTTTCAATTCTTCAATTAAAGGCAAGAACATATCTGGTATAAGATCTTCACGGCCAAAAGTAAATACTGCCGCAATGATATGTGGCTTGCCAGTTTCAATAACAGAAAATGTATGATGAACAAAATCTGATGCTGCTTTAGGTATTCTTCCAGATTGTAATGCTTTCTCTACGCTTAATCCAGATTGAATATCTTGAATAAATGAATTAATGTTTTCAATATTGCAATCTGCTTCGCGCATTGCATCTAGATATAATTCAAAATGACTACATGCCTTGCCATTTTGATCTATATCGCTCTCCTCTCCCAATATTATCTCATTAATCAATGCCCTAATTGCCGGATTACCCTTTGGAAGCCATGGTATATGTATACATGTTAATTCTGCTTGAAGGCTTTTTACTAAAGACATAAAATCCCAGACAGCAAATACATGATGTTCCATAAACTTCTGTAATGATTGCTTAGATTTTAAAGTAGAATAGAGTGGATGGTTGATTAATTGTTGTACTAATTCTTTGGTTGAATTAACTAATTGCATGCATTCTGGAGACATAATATTTCGCTAATTAAAAAAAAATCAAAACATATGAAATGCCTAAATAGTTTCATTTCTTAACAAAAAAAAGGTCAGTGAAATGCCGCTCTGATGTTGGAACTTCACCAGACCCCAGTATGCGACAAGTCACCGACCCTGTGCCCCCTTTATAAGGAACACTACAAATTACCATCTATACACAAGAGATATATTACACAAAATCTACTCAAAACATACTTTGTGTACGATTATGTCTTACTTTTTAACATATTTTCACATAGAATATGTAGTATTGCTATTCATAGTATTTCACATCATTCAAAATGTTTAATTTTAACTATGAATTCTTCCATACATGATCCATATGCTGTTCTTAGAATACAATCATTCCGTCTGTTTTTGCTAGGTAGACTATTTTTAACATTAGCATTTCAGATTCAAGAAGTTGCTATTGGATGGGTATTATATGCAAGGACTGGTAATCCCTTAGCACTTGGTTTTACTGGCCTTGCAGTTGCCATACCATATATAATAACATCTATGTTTTCTGGTTTGATAGCAGACACAAAGAACAGAAAATATGTAGTGATTTATTCTGTATTATTGATGTTATCGTCATCAATTGCTTTATTATTTAAGTTATATTTTGATTCTACTACAAGTACACATACTACTGATATATTACCTTACTATGTAGTCTTATTCTTTGTGGGATTAGCCCGAGGTTTTATGGGACCTTCCTTACAGGCATTATGGGCTGATTTTATACCAAAAGAATTATTTCCAAATGGGGCTGCTTGGTCTGCTAATACATTTAATTTTGGGGCAGTAGCAGGACCCGCTTTAGGCGGAGTAGTATTGGGCTTTTACGGAGCTAATGCGGCTGCTATACTGACATGTTTTTTATTAATAAGTAGTATTATTGCTTTCCTACAATTACGGTATAAAAAGGTAATCAGGGATATTAAGAAAGAACCATTAAGAGATAAATTACTAGCAGGTTTACGCTTTGTCTTTTCACATCAGATACTTGTAGGGGCAATGGCTTTAGATATGTTTGCAGTAATGTTTGGAGGAGCAATAGCATTATTACCAGCATTCGTTAAGGATGTATTATTAATGGGCCCGGAGGCATTAGGAATACTAAGAGCTGCACCATTTATTGGCTCATTGCTTATGGGTATATATTTGGCTCATCATCCGCCATTAAAAAATACTGGTAAAATATTATTAATAAGCATAGCAGGATTTGGATTATGTATAATAGGTTTTGCTATGTCTACTCATTATCTGTTATCATTATTACTATTAGCTGCCAGTGGTTCATTTGACAATGTAAGTATGGTAATCAGAGGAAGTATTGCCCAAATGTTCACACCAGATGAAATGCGGGGTAGAGTTTCGGCGGTGAATGGAGTATTTATTGGATCATCAAATGAAATCGGGGCATTCGAAAGTGGATTAGCTGCATCATTAATGGGATTAATTCCTTCGGTTATTTTTGGAGGAAGTATTACAATAATAATCGTATTGTGTACTGCATTATTAATACCAGCTTTAACATCATTTTCTATTAGAACATCGATGCAGAATAATCAAACATAAATAATTAAGTAATCTTCGTATTTTACACATCAGCAATTACACTTCTACATATATCATAAAAGATACAATGAGTATAGAATCGAATGCAAAAGGAATAGTTATTCCAGGAATTGAAGCTAGAATACCTCCTTCTTTTACTTTAGGAATAGAAGAAGAATATATGGTTATCGATCCCCTAACATTTGACTTAAAATCTCATATAGATGTTGGTTTACTTCAAAAAAGTCAATTGTTATTGCATGAGCATGTTAAACCTGAAATGCATGGATCTATGCTTGAGATTGGTACAAAAGTATGTACGGATATCAAACAAGCAAAGGTAGAATTAACCAAAATGCGTTCTGTAATTTGGGGTTTGTGTCGTCAGAATGGCCTTCTATTAGGAGCAGCAAGCACACATCCATTTGCATTATGGGAAGAACAAGAAATCTATCCAGATGAGCGCTATAAAGTACTTGTTCAAGATATGCAAATGCTAGCAAGATCATTACTTATTTTTGGTATGCATATACATATAGGTATAGAAGACAGAGAATTACAGATACAGATTATGAATGAAATGAGATATTTTTTACCTCATATATTAGCTATTTCTACTAATTCTCCTTTTTGGATGGGACACAATACAGGTTTAAAATCGTATAGATCTAAAGTATTCGAGAATTTTCCAAGAACGAATTTACCTGATGAATTTACCAGTTATGCTGAATATCAATCATACGTCGATTTATTAATCAGAACAGGTTGTATAGATAATGCTAAGAAAATTTGGTGGGATATTAGGCCACATCCAAATTTTCCAACATTAGAAATTAGGATTTGTGATATTCCAATGCGAATTGAAGAAACCATTGCAATTGCTGCTTTATGCCAAGCATTAGCAAAAAAACTGTATACATTATATACCAAAAATTTGAGCTTTAGAAATTATTCACGAGCTTTAATCATGGAAAATAAATGGAGAGCAGTGCGATATGGTTTAGAAGGTAAAATGATTGATTTTGGAAAAGAAAAAGAAATTCCAACTAAAGACTTAATACGAGAATTATTAGAATTTGTTGATGATGTAGTGGATGATTTAGGATCGAGAGAAGAGTTAAATTATATTCATCAGATATTAGAAAATGGTTCTGGAGCAGATAGGCAATTAAGAATCTTTAATGAAACTGGAAAGTTTGAAGAAGTTGTAGCATATATTCACAAAGAAAGTACTCATGGTTTACATGAAAATGTAGGTTCATATTTAAAAGACTTCCAATAATATTATATAGATTATGGCATTAATTCCTAAGAATCCTGATTTTCAGCAGACGATATTAAATCATCTTAAAAGACAGGAATTTATGAAAGCAATTGGATGTACTCTAACAGTAATTGAACCTGGATATGTTGAAGCAGAAATTCCTTTAGAAGTTATGCATCAGCAACAAATTGGGTTAGTTCATGGAGGAGTTATTGCAACTATTGCAGATATTGCTGCTGGATTTGCTGGCTTTACACTTGTTGCACATAATGAACATACTGTAACAGCAGAAATTAAGATAAGTTATTTAAGAAAAGGAATTGGAACAAAACTAAGGTCTATTGGAACAGTTCTTAAGGCAGGAACATCTTTCCATTTCTGCGAAGCACATGTTTATTGTACAGATTACGATGGCAAAGAACAATTAATAGCACATGCAACCACAACTATGGCAATTATAAAACCAACATTATGAGCTCAACTTCAAATCAAAAAGAATTTCTTCCTTCTTTAGGATTAATCACAACCATATCTATAGTTGTTGGAGGAGTAATTGGTAGTGGTATTTTTAAAAAACCTGCTATAATGGCGCTTCAGCTAGGATCTCCAGAATTATTGCTGGGAATTTGGGTTTTAGCTGGGGTATTAACATTATTTGGTGCATTAACCAATGCAGAGGTTGCAGGAATGATATCAGAAACTGGGGGACAATATGTTTTCTTTCAAAAAATGTATGGGAATTTCATAGCCTATTTATATGGATGGTCTATGTTTAGTGTAGTGCAAACCGCGTCTATAGCATCGATAACCTATATTTTTTCTGATTCTGTTAATGCGCTTTTTCCACTGCCTCATTTATCATCTCAAACAGAAGCTTTAAGTATATATATACCTTTAATTGGGGCTATCCATCCATTACAAGACATTGGAGTTAAAGTACTTACAGCAATTATTATTTTATTATTAACAGCCATTAATTATCGTGGTGTAGCTCTTGGAGGCAAAGTTCAGGTTGTATTTACCACATTAAAAGTTGCTGCATTAGGATTTATCGTCTTATGTGCATTTGCAATAGGAAATGGAAGCTTTTCTCATTTTTCTGTAGACAGTATTAATACAGATGGAAGTTCAGCAATTCCACAAGGATGGGACTTATTAAGTGCTATCGTAATGGCATTATCGGGAGCTTTTTGGGCATATGATGGCTGGAATAATATCACATATATTGCAGGCGAGGTAAAAAATCCTTCTAAGAATATTCCCAAAGCTTTATTTACTGGTATGATGATAATCATAACTGTTTATGTACTTATAAATGCAGCTTATTTATATATAATGCCTGTTCAATCTATGGCTACATCTCAATTAGTAGCTGTTGATATTACTAAATTGATCATTACTTCTTTAAATCCTTCATTAGCATATCTAGCAACCGGCTTCGTTGCAATTGCAATTATGATTTCCACATTTGGCGCCTCAAATGGTACAATATTGGTTAGTAGCAGAATATATTATGCAATGAGCAAACAAGGATTATTTTTTCCTTCTTTAGGAAATATTCATCCTACATTTAAAACACCTGGAAATGCTTTAATTATTCAAGGTATCTGGAGCAGCATATTAGTATTTAGTGGAACTTTTGATACTTTAACTGATATGTTGATCTTTGTTTCATGGATTTTTTATGCCCTTGGGGCATTTGGAATTTTTGTTTTAAGAAAAAAAATGCCTGATACCCCAAGACCATATAAAGTATGGGGCTATCCATTTATCCCTGCAATTTTTACCATTTTTGCATTTTTATTTGTTGTCTATACAGTATACAATGATATTGACATGTATAATAAAGGCATAAATCCTATTATTAATTCTGTGTTTGGATTAGTACTTGTTGCCTTAGGAATTCCATTCTATTTGTATTTTCAACGCAATAAAGCGGTTAATTGATTATTCATCAAAAGAACTTCTATGAAAACTACTTTGGCCGTCTATTTTGGTATTGACAGAACATATGCTGCAATCTTTTCTCAGAATGCCCAAGGAATTGAAGTATTGCATATCGGCATTTTTCCTCAGATACTTCAAAAACCTGAGGATATTCAAGCGATTGCTTCTCTGTTAAAAAAGGAATTTGCTCCGTTTTCTAGTATGATTCAGGAATGTCATTTTAGTATTCCCATAGAAAAAGTATTTATTTATCAATTACCACCAACAGCAATTGAAAATACGGACGTGATTAGGGAAATGTTGGCAAATGAAATTAGACAATCTTTACCCGATGCAGTATTATCTGATTTTGATATTTATATTATTCCAGGTTCAACTCCCTCTGTTCCAGCTCCTTATTTATTGGCTATTCTAACTGAACAAACATATGTACAGATGTGTAAACAAGCTTTGTCTATCTTTAATGTACCTATAGAATATGCTCAAAATTCTCAATTTGCTGCCCATTCAGCATTTGCATATAATTATCCGGAATATGCAGAAAAAACAGCAGTTATTTTTGGTGTCCAAGAGAAATTTATGGATGTAAGTGTCATACATAACAATCAGTTAGCATTTTACTCCCTCTTTGGCATTCCTTCTCAAGAAAATTTTGGATCGATTGCTATAAAAGTTATGACCTCCATATTACCGCAATATATACCAACCCCTGATATTGCTTTACTATATAGTAATGGTTTAGAAAAGCAGCTTATGGATATTCTTGCAGAGGGTGTAACAGTCCCTGTTTCGCGATTAAATGCTTTTAGAAATATTATTCCTGCGCCAACTCTAACAGTTTCTGCAATTACATTATGCGGAAAAACTGCCCATTTATTCCCTGCAGTATTAGGAGCAATATTGCCTCCATTACAAGAAAAAGATTGTATTCGATTTTAAGTACATTAATGCACAATCACTGGAAATGTCTTGTTGATTCCGTCTTGTGAAACTATATGTATCATATAGAAACCACTAGAAGCAATATCGAAGTCTATTTCATCATGTGGCATTAATGTGCGATTTACTATATCTTTTACTCTGTTACCCATAATATCATATAGTTTGATTGAACATTGTTTATTACTCTGTAAATGATATGTTAATTTCACTTTATGTTCATCCTGTGAGACAATAGAAATTATCTCCTGTAAAGGTTGATTATTATTCTCGGAAGACGAAGTTTGAGACGTAGGAGACACAATAAGAATAAACTTATTGAAAGAATCGCTACCTATATATAAATTCCCATTTGCGTCTGTTTCTAAGCCAACTGGCCTTGCCCAACCCCAATTTGAAGATTTTGTGGAATCTGTCATAAATCCAGATAAAAAGTCTGATACCATATTCGCTACGGTATCTTGTTCATTATCGAAACCTAAAAATATAACTTTGCCTCCAGTTGCAGGATTTCTATTCCAAGAGCCTCTTAAAGCTACAAAAACTCCATTTCGATAGTATTCAGGCATGTTTTTTTGTGCAGAAATTAGTGCCATTGGGGCAGAATGCGATTGAATCAAAGCTGCTGGCTGTTTCATTGATGCAACTAATTGTGAATCTCTAATTGTATACGGTAATAATGCTTTATAATCATTTGGTGAATTAGAATTAATTGGGAAGAAAATGCCATCTGAATGAGCAAATGGATAGCCATAAAAGCCATTTTCTCTTATCACATCTATCCATTCAGGTGGAATTTCATTGCCCTGATTATCACTTCCATTATTTGCTCCCCATACTTTGCCATCTCTTAGCATTAAACCAACTGAATTTCTTATGCCATAGGCAAAAGTTTTTCTTCCTGTTCCATCTAAATTCCATTGTTCAATTCTGGCCCTTAAATAATCTGTATTATTTGTCGTGTCCCACCTGCAAACATTACATCGAGAACCAATAGACAAATACATTTTAGCATGTAAAGAATCAAATAATATTGTTCTTGTTGTATGCCCACCACCAGGCTGGGTAGCTCCTTCTGCGATCTTATCGATAAATGTAGATCTTGTTTCATAAAAGCCATCTTTATTTGTATCAATTAGTCGTAAAACCGAACGCTCTTGAGCCGCATATAAAGCATTATTAAAAAACTTAATATCATGAGCAATAACATTATTAGCCACAGTGATTATTGTATCAGCAATTCCATCTTTGTTTTTGTCTGGGAATCCAAAAATTGACGCAGCATCTAAATCTGCAACATGTAAAACAGAATCTGGACTCCATGCAAAAAAACGAGGTTTCTTAAGCTGATTTCCTGCAAAGAATACCTTAGCAGTAAATTCACTAGGTAAGTTTATAGTAACATTTTTAGGAAATGAATTCACATATTTTGTAGGAACAGAGATTGTTTGTTTTGTTAATTGAATAGGAATATGAGGCGTCATTTTAGGCTGGGAATTCTGGGCATTACTAAAATTGTTTAGCAGAAATAGAGATAAAATATAGATGACATATTGCATATTTTTCTTTAAAAATAATTGATACTTTACTGTTACTTATTGTAGTTTGCAATGTTATTAGTGCAAAAATAAGTAACTATTAAAACTTTATACTCTAAAAGATAATTCCCATGATGAAACAACTACTTTTTCTTTTCTTATGTATTAGTTCAACTCTGATATCTATTGCTCAACCGAATATATGGGATTCACGCGGAATCGGTGGTGGTGGAGCAATGTTTGCTACTAGTATTTCTCCATTTGATCAAAAGACAATTCACATTGCTTGTGATATGTCTCAAATGTTTAAAAGTACAGATTTTGGGAATAGTTGGACAATCTATCCATATAAAACATTGGGTGGTGGAAATTATTCTGGTCATATAGCATATACTTCTAGTCCACAAATAATGTATACCCTAAGTAAACAAGGTGATTATACAGTACCTGTTAAAACAACAGATGGAGGTAGAAGTTGGAATCCTATTTCAGATCCAACGAGTGGTTCTGCTTATTATTTATATGCAGATCCATCATCTACCACCAGGCTATTCATGACAGATTATACAGACGTATATTTATCTACAGATGGAGGTGCTAATTGGGAATTTATATTTTCTGAAGAATCGTTCAATGCAGATGGTTGTTATATAGCTGGCGCATTATGGGATTCAGATATTATCTTTATTGTTACACAAGGTGGAGTATATTCTTCATTTGATAATGGATTAACATTCGAAAAAGATCCAGATTATGTCTTTCCTGATGGTGTTGGGATTGTTTCATTTGCTTATGGTACAAGAAATAACAATTATAGGCTAGCATGTATTACACGCCCAATTGCAGATATATTCCCAGGTATGACAGGTGCAGAATATGCTGGTTTTGACAATTTTTATACTTTAGATATAATCAATGGAATTCCAGGAAAATGGGTTTCAAAAAAGACAGCTCTACCTGTTGGAATGCAACCCTTTTTTTGTAAGATGTCATTAAATGATCCTGATAAAATATATTTAGCTGGTGGTAATGCTATAAATAATCCTTCTATTATTAAATCGGTTAATGGTGGCAGTACTTTTACATCAATTTTTCAAACACCTAATAATAATAATATTAGTACTGGATGGAGTGGCTTTGGTGGCGATAGGGATTGGTCTTATGGAGAATATGCCCTTGGATTTGCCGTTTCTGCCACTAATTCCAATATGCTTGTTGTGTCTGATTTAGGTTTTGTACATACAAGTTCAGATGGTGGCAATAATTGGAAACAAGCTTATGTGCGCCAAGCTGATATGAATATGTCCGGGCAAACAATTCCAAAACAAAAATATTATCAATCTAATGGATTAGAAAACACAGCTGCTTGGTCTTTGATTTGGCCTAAAGAATCTTCGATTTTATGTGGAAATACGGATATAAAAGGGATAAGATCAACTGACAATGGAACAAGTTGGCAACATATTTTTAATAATTTCTCTTTTAATACTATTTATTCTTATATACAAAAAGGCTCTACGATCTATGCTGCAACCTCAACAGTTCATGATCTCTATCAAAGTACATATTTGGCTGATTCAAGGATTGATAATGGCAAAGGAAGCATTATAATATCTACAGATAATGGTGCAAGCTGGTCTGATAAATGGAGTATGAATCATATAGTATCGTGTATTGCTTTTGATGCTACAGATTCAAATACAATGTATGCATCTGTTGTTCATAGCACAAATGGCGGGATTTATGTAAATAATGATATTAAAAATGGCGGTAATTGGACAAAACTAAGTCTGCCTGCTCGTACAGAAGGCCATCCATTTATCATACGATCTTTATTAGATGGATCTTTAGTTGTGTCTTATTCTGCAAGGAGAGTAGGAACTTCTTTTACAGCAAGTTCAGGTGTTTTTTATTCTACTGATAAGGGTAAAACTTGGATTGATAAGTCTTCTAATGATATGAAATATTGGACAAAGGATATTGTTATAGACCCTCATGATCCTTCACAAAATACTTGGTATGTATGTGTTTGGAGTGGTTGGGGTGGCGCGCCAAATGGTTTAGGAGGTTTATTTAGAACAAAAAATCGTGGAAATTCTTGGACTAAAATTCTAGAACTTCCATCTAAAGCTCAAAACACTAATCGTGTAAGTTCATGTACTATAAATCCATTAAATGAAAATGAAATGTATATCACTACTGAATCTGATGGTTTATGGTATACTGCTGATTTACAGAAAGACATGCCTACATGTAAAGAATTAACAAATTATCCTTTCAGACAACCAGAGAGAGTATTTTTTAATCCATTTAAACCACAAGAAGTTTGGATTACTAGCTTTGGTAATGGCTTAAGAGTTGGAACTGGTGCTTTGCCCGCTCTTCCAATTGCTACAACATATAGCCCTATGACTGATACTATAGTTTTATATGATACAAATCCTCCAAATATCTCTATACGATGGACAGGTTCCCCTCTTCAATCAATAAAAAATTCTCAGATTAGATTTTCTACTTCTGCTAATTTTTCACCAAAAGCTGATACTATCAATAGTAGTGAATTTTCTATGAATTTGCCTCAATTTGTTCCAGGATCTGATACTGTTTGGTATATGCAAATTAGAGTACAGAATGCTATTGGTTGGAGTAATTGGACAAAATCGATTAAACTTACTTTTAGAAAATCTGACGATCCAATTCCAATTCCTACTATCACCTTATTACAGCCCAAAAATGATACGATTATTACCTGGAAAGATCCCGATTCACCCTCTTTAACAATTAGCTGGAATGCAATTCCAGCTTCTGTAGTAAACGAATCTCAAGTTAGATTTTCTACTTTTTTATCATTTATCCCTACAGCAGATACCATATCATTATCAACTGCATATTCATGTAATTTACCGTCATTTGTCCCCGGAAAAGATACTGTTTGGTTTATGCAAGCCAGAGCATCAAGTAAGGCAGGATGGAGTGATTGGACAAAAACAATTCAGTTAAATTTTAGAAAACAATCAGGAACTAATAGTATAGATATTTCTTCAGAAGACATTCCAACTATTTATCCGCATCCAGTAAATACTATATTGAATATATCTGATCCCCAAGCTCTTAAAGCTGAGATTGTATCTTTACAGGGCAAATCTTTGTGGAAAGGCTTAGCTAATCAACCTATTCCAGTAGATTTTTTATCAAATGGATTATATATTCTACAAATAGAATATATATCAGGTTTGCAATCTAGATTGATGTTTATCAAACAACCCTCACATTAATGTGAGGGTTTGATTGGAGGAATTGCAGGTAATTTGAAACCAATATAGAGATCATTGAATTTCTTAATTTCAACTTTTTCCATACCTTGATATTTTTCTAATTGATAATCAACTTTAGTAATTATATGTTTAACTGCGGCATAAGTTTGTGCTGTTGGAGCAGTTTCTGCAGAGCTAACTGTTGAGGTTAAAGCAGCTAATTTATTATTAAGTTTCATTGGATAATTTAGAAGATCTTGTCCAGCCTTTGCTTTTGTTTGAATAAGTTCTTCTTCTATACTACTAAGGGTATCATTAATAGTTTTTCCCAAAGAAATAATTCCTTTTTTTGCAGTTGAGTCTACAACTTCTTTTTCAATTCTATCACTTGCCGATTGAATTGAATTCTTTATATCTCTTAAACGCTCAATTGTTTCATGTATCTCTGTCACTTTTTTATTGATTTGCATATGCAAATCATATTGAGCTTGTAAATCAGGGATAGGTACCTGTACAGCAGATTCTATAATAAATTTTTTCTTGGCAATAAGCGAATCGCCAATTTTCATACTCACAGAATATGTACCAGGTACTACCTTTGGTCCTGAATTTGAAGCTCCCCACAATACAACAGGTGATTCTTTTGCATCAGGCATTCTCATATTCCACGTAAATCTATTAAAGCCTATTTGCGAAGATACAGCCGCATTATTTTGCTTTTTCTTTTCATCGGCATAAAAGGAAGTCTCAGTTTTTACTCTATCCCCTTTTAAGGTTTTATCAGAAGAAAACTTTACCAATAAAGAATCATATAGATCATAAAATTCTAGTGTGATTGGCTTATCAGTTTTATAACCAATATAATAGGAAACCATTACTCCATTTGGAAGATTCTGGCCAATTTGCATTTCAGGATGATAAAAAGATCCGCCATCCATTCTCCAAGAATTTCTGGGAGTAAATATTAATGGCTCTGAACTACTCAAACTTTTATAATGTGAAGCTAAATATCTAAGTGGAATAATATCATCTAATAACCAAAAAGATCTTCCATGTGTTGCAAGAATCAAGTCATGTTCTCTTTCATGAATCACAATATCATGTATTGGAGATCTAGGTACATTCTGTTGAAAAGATTGCCAAGAATTTCCACCATTAACTGATATATATAGTCCGGTTTCTGTTCCAGCATACAGTAAATCTTTTTGAACTGGGTCTTCTCTGATTACTCTAGTATACGATGGTGCTTGAATACCATTAGTGATTAATTTCCATGAAGCACCATAATCAGTTGTTTTTAACAGATAAGGTTGTTGATCATCTGCAGATTTATATCTTGTAGCTGCTATATATGCAGTTCCTTCTTCAAAATGCCCTGCTTCAATAATACTAATCAGCGCAGGTTTTCCAGAATTTGGCAGAACAGATGGAGTAACATTTTTCCAATTACTTCCGCCATCTGTTGTAATATACACTAAACCATCATCGCTACCTGTCCAAAGAACTTGAGGATTTACAGGTGACTCAGCAAAAGCAAAGATAGTACAATATGTTTCTACACCTGTATTATCTTTAGTTATGATTCCACCAGAAGCTTTTTGTTTAGATTTATCATTTGTTGTTAAATCCGGACTAATCTTATCCCATGAATTACCACCTGTAGTAGATGCAAATACATGATTTCCGCATACATATAGCTTTTTCTTATCATGTTTAGAAAATACAATGGGATATGTCCATTGAAATCGATATTGATGTGTTTCGGCACTACAACCGACTACATTTTCTGGGTAGACACTGACATCTTGATCTTGATTTATTTTTCTATTTAGTTTAGAAAGAAAGCCGCCATAATTTCCACCATATATAATATCTGAATTTAGTGGATCAACAGCAATATAGCCTGATTCACCACCAGCAGCTGTAAACCAATCTTCTTTACCAATCGCCCAACCAGTTGATCTACTTGCAATTCCAACAGAAGAATTATCTTGTTGACAGCCATATATTCTATAAGGTATTTGATTATCAGCAGTTACATGATAAAATTGTGCTGTTGGTAAATCTAATTCGGTATATCCGGAACCACCTGTATTGGTAACAACTGCACCACCATCATCGGCTAGGATAAAACGCTCGGGGTCTAATGGATCTATCCACATATCATGATGATCGCCATGCATAGAATTCATACCCTGAAATGTTCTACCTCCATCTGTACTTTTATAGAAACCAACATTTAAAGCATAAATGGTTTCTGGATTTTTAGGATCTGCAATAATATGAGAAAAATACCATGGTCTTTGACGAATCTGTCTGTCTTCTGAAACTCTTTTCCATGTATTTCCAGCATCATCACTTCTAAATAATCCACCATGTTCATTTTCTATCATCGCCCATATACGATCTTTTTGAGCTGGAGAGCATGCAATACGTATCTTCCCGTTTATTCCAACAGGTAAACCTGCTGATTTAGTTATTTCTTTCCATGTTTCTCCTCCATCTAAAGAAGTAAATAGTCCACTTCCGGCTCCACCACTACTCATTGAATATGCATTTCTATATGCCTGCCATAATGATGCATAGAGAATTTTAGGATTAAATGGATCTCTTTGAATATCAATTGCCCCTGTTGAATCTGCTAGAAGTCCTGATCTTGATAATACTTTTTTCCAAGTATTTCCACCATCAATAGATTTAAATATACCTCTTTCTGGATTTGACCCAAAAACATGTCCCATAGATGCAATGATAATCTCATCTGAATTTTTTGGATGTATCGAGATTTTTGCAATCGAACCAGCTTCTCGTAAACCAGAATATTTCCATGATACTCCTGCATCGGTAGATTTATATATTCCTTCACCAAATGAAATATTACCTCTTATGTCACATTCACCTGTGCCTGCAAATAGTATCGAAGCATCGGATTGAGCTACTGCAATTGCACCAATAGACGAAGCATTCATTGTTGTATCAGAACATGGCAACCATGTCTCACCTGCATCTATTGTTTTCCAAATACCGCCACCAGTTGCTCCAAAATAATATGTTTTTCTATCCCCAATTATTCCAGTACATGCTAATGATCTTCCACCTCGATATGGGCCAATAGATCTAAATTTCATTCCTGAAAGAAATTGTTGAGGAATTTGAGCACTTGCTGTTGATAAACTGAACAATGCAAACAATACACTAACAATACAGTGTTTCATATGTACACTTTAGGATATAATTAGAATTATACATCAATAATCTATGGGCCAAAAAGAATTACTTATGGTTTTGGACGACTAGAATAGACGATTTTTAATTTTGGTCTTTTGGTGGGATCTGGATCATTAGGACCATAAAAAACTAATCGATCAACGCGATTTCTGTCTCGATCAACATATGGCAAAATTTTCAACATACCATTTGTTCCTCTTCTTAATATTCCTTCGATAACACTATTTAACACAGAAAAAGTGTACTCAGTGCTATTGGAAGATGATACTGCATAATACTCACGAAGAATATTAGCTGTTGAACTATCTACAAAATTTGCAGTGATTACAGTATCTTTAGGCCTATTACCTGTAATACATTGAGATGTATTGACTTGTAATGTTAATACTGCTCCATGAATAGAAACATTTTTAGGAACTGCACTTAAATTGAAACCAAGTTCGGAAACTTGTCCACTGGCACAATCTAAAACTATAGAACCATCATTTTGAAGAGGAGATTTTACAAAACAACCATCATAAGCAGAAATTAATAAAACAGAATCTACTGTCTGAGATCCAGATTTTTTATACAATACTTGTAATAATACAGGAGATTTTTCTGGAGATGATATCGTATTCCTAGCAAATGACCTAATTACAGTAGAATTTATCGATGGAATTAAAGCTATCCCATAAATAAGAGAATCACTTTTAGTATTTGCCTTTGTTGTAAACCATTGGGAGACAATAGACTTTTCAATATCTATTGAAATTGGAAGCATGGTATCTTTTAATGGAATGATTCCATCATAATTTGCAATTGATTTTGAATCAATAAAACCATTTTGCGATAAAGTATCTATCGTGGCATCAGGTGCCCATAATTTAGTTATTGAATACACCGAAAATGCTAGTCTATTAGCTGCAGAATCACCAAAAACATAGCGTTCAGGTTGTAATCTAAGAGTTGCAGATACTATTTCAGCTCCAGCTAAAGAATCTGGTATATTCCCAAATCTAACAAGAACAGAAGCTTGAAACCCTTTGCTAGATCCAATAAACAAAGAATTTAAATAAGAAGCTGATGGTTTTGTATTAAATCCTGTAGCTGTTTTAAGAAAAGGGACACTATCTGAACTTAATACAGTTACATATGTGGAGTCATCAATTAATATTCCGCCTGCTACAGGGCTTTGCTCATTGCAGCCAAACAGAATAGACATAGCTATTAGACAGAACATACTGATAAAAATGTTTTTCAGCATTCTAAATTCCAATCTGTAATGTGTGTGTGAAAATTATCAGAATGTATCTTTCATCAAAGCACGATACAGTTCAGAATATTGTCTGGCGGCTCTACCCCAAGAACGATCTTCATTCATTCCATTTATTATTAATGCTTGCCATGCTTCTGGATTATTGTATAATTCCAATGCACGACTAATTGCTTGCATCATCGACTTTGCATTGTAATCAGAGAATACAAATCCTGTACCTTCTGCAGTTTCTGGATTATAATCTCTTACTGTATCTGCCAATCCTCCAGTTTCACGTACAATAGGAACTGTTCCATATACAAGTGAATACTGTTGATTAAGACCACATGGTTCATATAAAGATGGCATCAAGAACATATCTGCTCCTGCTTCCATAAGATGAGCTAATTCATCATCAAATTCAATTTTTAAAGCAAATTTTTCTGGATATTTCTTTGTTAATGCTTCTAATTGAGGATAAAATGAGTGGTCACCCTCGCCAAGCATAACCAATTGAATATCTTTAGACATCAAATCTTTTGCTGCATCAAGAATTAACTGAATTCCCTTTTGTTCATTTATTCTTGTTACCATAGCTATCAATGGTACATTTTTATCAGTATGTACAGGTAATCCAAATCGTTCTAATACTGTTTCTTTATTTGGCGCTTTATCTTCAATTGAAGATTTATCATATTTTTTGGTGATGAATGGATCAATTTTGGGATTCCATGTATTTAAATCAACTCCATGTGCAATCCCCAACATCTTCTCTGCTCGACGATTTAAGACATCACTTAATCCATTACTAAGCTTTTGATCGGTTAACACTTCTTTTGCATATGTAGGACTTACCGTCGTAATACAATCAGAAAAATGAATACCAGCTTTCATGAAATTTACTTTTTCTTTATGAGACAATGCATCGGCATTTGATTCATGAAATCCAGTTCTATTGATTGATTCTAAACTAAAATCACCCTGATTACCAAAATTATGAATGGTAAATATAATCTTGGTTTTAGCAAATACATCATTGTGCTGCAATCTTAATAAAGCAGGCAAAATACCTGTCTGCCAATCATTACAATGGATAATATCTGGAACCCAACCAAGAAGCAAACAAGTCTGTATAACAGAACGATTGAAGAATACAAATCGCTCATCATTATCTTCATAATCTACTCCAGTAGAGGGATCTGCATAGAACCCTTTATTGGCATCAAAATAATTTGTATTCGTTGTTATATATGCCTGAACTTTTGAACGAGGATTATTGATCGAAGAGGATTTAACAGTTGCTAAAGCAGTATTTTCACCCACAGGAATAGGAATATCGCGCAATCTATTTATTTCGTGAATCCTATTCTTTCTTTCGCTTATTGAACCATATTTAGGAGCCATCACCCTAATATCATGCCCCAATTCTCTTAAAGCTAATGGTAATGAATAAGAAACATCAGCCAAACCACCAGTCTTGGCAAAAGGATATACTTCACTAGAAACAAATAATATACTGAGAGTCTTTGCCATTATAGCCTTTTGAACTTAATCAATAGTTTGATCAAAAAAAACAAGCAAGGCAAAAATAAGCAATTTTTATGTAAAAAATGCAGTTTGATAGAGAACGTAAAAAACTTCGGAATTAATTGCATTTTCAATGGCTTCGATCTGCTGTCTAGTTCAAAGAATAGGCTATTTATGATGTAAAATAATTTTGTTAACATTTGAATTTTAAGAATTGTATTTTGCATATGCAGCTCTGTAAATATTATGATTCTTTTATCAATATTTACATATACATCTTCCATACATTCACTTGTTTTTTGTCCATTTTCATGCACATGACACAGTATATAATTACTTGTTTGATTATTTGTAATGCCTTGTTTTTTGGATATGATACGCTTATCGCCCAAAAAGTAAACTTATCTGGTATTATTAATAATTATGCTAGAGTATTACAGTTAGACAATTGCAAAAACTTTATTAAAGTAGACAATTCATTTGGCTTTGCAGCTGGCGACAAAGCAATTCTGATCCAAATGAAAGGTGCTTCAATACATACTGAAGATTCTTCCATTTTTGGAGATATTATAGATTATAAAGGTGCTGGGAATGCAGAAGTTGTAGAAATTTCTTCTGTGCAAAATGATCTTATCAATCTTAAATATTCACCATTATTAGATTATTATCCTTCTGATGCACCGGTTCAATTAGTTTCTTTACCTGGTTATGATACCGCTACTATAACTTCCAAATTAACTGCAAAGCCTTGGGATGGTCTTACTGGTGGAGTTTTAGCTTTTGATATTCGTTTGGCATTAGATATTTCAGGTACAATCGATGTTTCTGGTCGAGGATATAGAGGGGGATCTCCACAAAATGCTATTCCAAATAAAAATCAAATCTATAGCGCACTTGGATATAGATATTCAAAGCTTCTTACTGATAGTGCTGGTGAAAAAGGTGAAGGTATTGCTATCTTAAAAGATTTCTATGCTAGTGGCCGAGGCGCTGCTGCTAATGCTGGAGGCGGAGGCAATGCACATAATTCTGGCGGTGGTGGCGGCGGAAATGGAGGTGATGGCGGCAAAGGTTCATTAGAATTTGGAGGAACAAATCTTGATGTAGGTGGAAGACCAGGTAGACAAATCAATTATGATACATTTATTGCTATTAAAAAAGCTAAAATTTTTATGGGGGGCGGTGGTGGTGGCGGACATCATAATAATCAATTAGCAACCGCTGGTGGTGCTGGTGGTGGTATTGCTTATATCAGAGCAAATAATATGATTATTCGTCAAGGCGCCCAGATATTTTCAAATGGAGATGATGTTTTTGCAATTGCTGGCAATGATGGATCTGGTGGCGGTGGTGCTGGAGGAACTATTTTTTTCGATGTACAACGATTTATCTTTTTTGATTCTTTACAAGTACAAGCAAAAGGTGGTTTTGGTGGCAGCAATAATGCAGGAGGCAATCATGGCCCAGGTGGTGGTGGTGGTGGTGGCATAGTTTCATTTTTATATGTAAAACCACCGCAAATTACTCCCAATATTTCCGGTGGATTTCCTGGTACAATTATACCATCCAAAAGTACACATACTGCAGATACAGGAAAAATTGGTAGAATTTATGAAACTGTGCAATTAGCAGAAAGTAGAAGAACTGCATTAAGTGTTAGAAATGCTAAAGACACAACAGTTTGCGCAAATACTCTTTTGAATTTATGGGTTGAACCTTCAGGTGGACGTCCCCCTTTTCGATATCTATGGACAGGCCCAAATATTGACGATCCACTGTCTCAATATCCTAATGTAAGACCAAGCCAATCAACCACTTACAATGTTAGTGTTACCGATTCTTTTGGTTGTGTGATTATGGGCAGAGTTAATGTAGTTATTCGTCCAGCGCCAAAACTTGATATTCCAATTAAAACATATACAGCTTGTAAAGGCGATACTATTGTATTAACTGCAGATAGCCCAGAGCAAGTATTTTGGTATCCTTCCAAAGGTTTATTGGAAAATAAAGGGTCTAAAGTTCATTGTGTCATAGATACAAATACATTCTATACTGTTCAAGTATTGTCTCCACAGGGATGTCCATCAATAGATACTATTTTTATAAACCTTTTACAAGCACCAACAATTAATGGTTTTAATAAAACAGAATCTATATGCCCAGGAGATTCTATTTCACTATTAAAGATTTCTACTATTACAGGTAATCCACCATTTAGAATGTATTGGCATTCATCTGAATCCCGAAAAGATACTCTTAATGCCGATTCTTCCATCATATCCTATACTGTACAACCTGGTATATCTTCATATTTCCATTTTACTTTATTGGATGGATCTGGCTGCAAGACAAAAGATTCTGTATTCGTATCACTTTTACCAATACCAGATTTACAGCATATTCCAGATACAATTGTGTGTAAAAATGGTACTATTCAGTTATGGGCAAAAGGCGGATCTAGATATTCTTGGACTCCTTCCGACGGACTATCAGACTCAACTTCTGCAAATCCATTGGCAAATCCAGTTTCATCTACAAATTATACTGTAACTGCTTTCAATGATTCAGGTTGTAGCGTTCAATCTTCAATATTTCTTAAAGTAGTAGATAGTCCATTAAAACCTATACTTGTGCAAAAAGATGATACGCTTTTTTCTACCACAGTATCAGGTAGATTCCAATGGTACAGAAATAATACACAAATTGCTGGAGCTACTGATTCACTGTTTATCATAGATTCTGCTGGATATTATAAGGTAGAAGTTTATACACCTGATAATTGTATACATTATTCTGACTCTTTGTTTTGTGCTGTTGGAACAGCATCTTTAACAATAGGGAATGCATCCATAAGTAATGGAGAAATTGCAGTATTACCAATATCATTAACGAATCAACAAGATATACAAATCTCTAAAGTAAATGCTTTAGAAATTACTGTGTCTTGGAATTCTTCTATAGGTTCATTTGAACGTATTGATCCAAAGGGAAGTCAGATTTCACTTATAAACGAAGCTGATTCTACTATTTTATCTGGAATATTTCCTGTTACAGAAAATCAGACATTATTAGGGAATCTACATATTAAAGGTCTATTAGGTGATAATATTGCTTCGATCATTCATATCAGATCGTATAAGCCAAAAAATGGCGTCTTAAAACTAAATAAGCAAGATGGACTGATTGGACTAAATGATATTTGTTATGAAGGCGGGATTCGCTTGTGGAAATCAGATAAAGCTGTACAGAGAGCTTTTATACAGATAAATCCACAACCTATTAATGATAAAGCAGATATACATCTTTTATTTCCAGAAAAAGGTCACTATACATTGAAAGCTATAACGATAACTGGAGAAATTATTCCCTTATATCAGGGATATTCTTCTATAGGTTATTCACATCATAGTATTGATTGTAAAAATTTACCATCAGGTGTGGTGCAAATATTATTACAAACACCAACAGAATCAATCATTGAATCAATTCTAATAGTACGATAGGACTTTCATCATGATACATAAAAGCGAAGAAGAGTGGAAAAAGGAGTTAACTGAAGAGGAATTTATTATTACCAGAAAAAAAGGTACAGAAAGAGCATTTACTGGGAAATATTGGAATCATCATGAAGAAGGGACCTATAATTGTGTATGCTGTGGTGCTGAATTATTTACATCACAAGAAAAATATGAATCAGGATGCGGCTGGCCTTCTTTCTTTGATAGCTCTAATCCCCAAAATATAAGCATGGCACCAGATAATAGCCATTGGATGCAAAGGACAGAAATTCTTTGTTCGCAATGCAATGCACATTTAGGACATATCTTTGACGATGGCCCTAAGCCTACCGGACAAAGGTATTGTGTAAATTCGGCATCTTTATCATTTACTCATCAAATCAAAAAATAATATGTCAAAAAAATCTCAATTAATCAGTTTTGAAGAACAGATCAAAAGACTTGAACACATAGTACAGACACTTGATCAAGGAAATGCAAGTTTAGATGAAATGTTAGCTTTTTATGAAGAAGGAATGGCTTTAACAGCTTCGTGTAGAAAAGTATTAGATGAAGCAGAACAAAAATTGACAATTCTAGAAAAAAAGAATGCTTAGGGATGAGAATATGCAGGATTATTAATCATTGAACTATCTGTTAGCATTAATAAAAATGCCTCCAGAGCTTGTAATTCTGTATTAGATAAATGAAGAGAATCTATGCGTTTATCTTTGTTAATAAATCCTTTACCTCCATGATTATAATGTTGTAAAAGTTCAGATAAAGTACTTAGAGATCCATCATGCATATAGGGATAAGTAAGTGCAATATTCCTTAAACTAGGAGTTTTAAACGTTCCTATATCTTTTTCCAGTTTTGTAGTATAATAATGTCCTTTATCATAATAATGAGTATATAATCCAGTACTATAAAAGTTATAATCTGTAAAGTTATATCCTGAATGACAAGAAGCACATTGAGTTTTATCACTAAAAAACAATTCAATTCCCTGCTTCTCTTTTGGTGTGATATTAATATTCACTCCCCTTTTATATAAATCATATCGGGAATCACCAGAGACAATTGTCCTTGTAAAACATGCTATTGCCTTGCACACCTTTAATACATCTATAGAATCATTACCAAAAGCTTTATAAAATAAGGCTTTATATGCATTATTACTTTGAATCGAAGAAACAATATGAGCTTCTGAAGAATACATCTCATTAGGACTAAGTAATGCTTCTTTTATCTGTAATTCTAATTGCTTTATTCTACCATCATAAAAAAATGAATTGTGATATGCTGAATTAACAATCGTAGGTGAATTTCTCATGCCAGCTTCATTAGCAACTCCCCTACTGACAGATTTACCAGCATCAGAAAAAGCATTTTCTTGTTTATGACAAGAAGCACAAGATACAGAGCCATCTTTAGATAAGGTTCTATCATAGAATAGTTTTTGTCCTAGCAGCACAGTTTCATGCTTAATAGGATTATCCAAAGGAAATGGGATTTCAGGAAATCCAATAGGAGAAGAATATACAATATCTTCACATTCAGAATCTATCGTTTGATTATCCTTACATGAAACAAGTATTATGAGCAAAAAGCACAGAATACATGATATGTGTTTGTATGGAAAAGAATGGTTCAAATTTTACTACTAATGTTTAAAAATTGAAGACATTTTAACGATAAACTCTTCGGCTTCTCTACCTTTTAAGCCAAGTTCAGCTAATTCTTGTATAGTTGGCATATTCGTATCTCCAAATAACTGCTTTAAAACATTTAGTTCTGGAGCAGTGATACGATGAGCATTGAGAATATAATCCTCGAATGCTTCCCAAGCCAATGGAACAAAAGGCTTTACAAGTTCTGCTATAGCTTCACCAAATACTTGTATCTCATATTGAGCATGTGAATCAATACGTAAGCGAAGAAAATGGAATAAATTATGGAGATCAATTTTCCAATACCACTCGGTATAATTAGAAACAGGTAAATTTATTCTAGCTATCTCTCTGGCAATTCCTTGATCTAAATACATTTGATAATCTGCATATGCTTTGTCTTGTCCGGCTTTAAACATTTCTGCAGCTTCATTAGCAATATTATCTGGCAGATGATCATCTGAACGCCCCTGTTTATTCAGCATACTTTGTGGACGTATATGTTCAGGACTTGGCGTATAGAATTCGTCTTTCATTTCTGAATATCTACCACTGTATTCATTTACATTTGCTGTACGATGACGAATCCATTGTCTGGCAACAAAAATTGGAAGCTTTACATGAAACTTAAATTCAACCATTTCAAAAGGTGTTGTATGTGCATGGCGCAATAAATATCGAATTAATCCTCGATCTTCATGTAACTTTTTAGTACCCGAGCCATAGGAAACCCTAGCTGCTTGTACAATAGAAGCATCATCTCCCATAACATCAATTAAGCGCACAAAACCTTTATCTAAGCAGTCAATTCTTTTGCCTAATAAAGCATCTTTATCTACTTGTTGGGTACCAATGTTGTTTTCAGACATAATTTTTTCCAATTCTAATCATATAATATGCATAGATAACGGTAGCAAATTACAAAATAAGGCTCAAAATTAAGATTCTATAAATAGAAGTTCTTTGTTTTGATGTAATATACTTGCTTTGAAGTCCTCTTTTTTTCAATTTGCATATGAATATTGTTATAAAGAATATGATTGGATAAAATATGAACCCGGTTTTTAAAGAATTCAAAGAATTTGTAAATAAGGGTAATGTTATAGAATTAGCTGTTGGTGTTGTTATTGGCGGTGCATTTGGGAAAATAGTAACATCTCTTGTCAATGATATCATTATGCCACCAATCGGTGCTTTGGATAAAACAGATTTATCCGGACTTTTTATCAGTTTAAATGGCACATATTATCAAACATTAAAACAAGCTAAAGATGCTGGTGCACCAACGCTTAATTATGGTTTATTTTTAAATTCAATATTAGACTTCATCATTGTTTCTACCAGTATTTTTTTATTAACAAGAGCATTTATTCGATTTCAAAAAAGACAAGTTGAAGCTGAGAATGCAGATAAAATATGTCCATATTGTATCAGCAAAATCTCAATAAATGCTACACGTTGTCCACAATGCACATCAATTTTAGAAGAAACTCTTTAATTCTTTCTGAATCAGACTTTTACTAATCAAGTACTTATGACTTTTTTAAATCCTTTTGTTCTCTTTGGTTTAGCTGCTGCAGCTATTCCTATACTTTTGCATTTATTAAATCTTAGAAAACTAAAAACTATTGATTTTAGTACTTTAAGATTTTTAAAAGAGCTTCAAAAAACAAGCATAAGAAAGTTAAAAACGCAACAAATTATCTTACTCATTCTTCGAACGCTCATTGTTATATTAAGTGTCCTCGCCTTTTCTCGTCCTACAATTAAAAGTACATTACCTTCAATTGGTACTCATGCAAAATCGAGTATAATCGTTGTTTTAGATAATTCATTAAGTATGGATATTACAGATGAAGATGGTAATAGATTTTCAAAAGCAAAAAAATTGACTTCTGAAATTCTTGGTGCATTAGAAGAAGGCGATGAGATGGCTTTTATTCCTTTATCTTCTTTAATTAACAATCGTAAAAGATCCTTTAGTAGGAATTTTGCTTGGTTAAAGGAAGAAATTAACAACTGCTCTGTTAATCCTGCAACAGCTACATTAAATGATGGATTAAGAGCAGCGCAAGGTCTATTAGATGCATCTTTACATGTTAATAAAGAAATTTATATTCTTACTGATTTACAGCAACAAGAAATTCATTCTTTAGAACTTGATTCTATCAAATTATTTGATGATAAAACCTCTATTTTTTTATTACCATCTTTAGAATCCACTCATAGTATCGATCAAAATATATCAATTGATACTGCTATTTTTATTTCAAGAGTGTATGCACAAGATAAACCTGTTGAACTACAAACAAAGCTTTATAATTCTTCTGCTAGTGATGCAAAAGGGATTATAGTTAGCGTTTTGTTTAATGGCGAAAGAGTTGCTCAAAGAACAGTAGATATTGGTGCTGGATCATATGCAAATATTTCACTTCAGGGCATTCCACATACTACAGGATTAATCAAAGGTGAAATTCAGATAGAAAATGATGTATTAGACAGTGATAATCACAGATATTTTTCATTTATTATTTCATCAGCACCTAAGGTAGCTTTGATTGGTAATCAAGTTGAAACAGATTTTTTATCATTATCTATTGCACCTTATGCAAGCTTATTGAAGAACTATTCTGCCAATCAATGTGCATCTGTTCATTTTGAAGATTTCGATATATTGATTCTTGCTACAACACTTTCACAAACCGAGATGCAAAGAATAGATGCATATATCCAAAATGGTGGTTCTGTTTTATTTTTTCCATCTTCAACAGAATCTATCGAAGTTCAACAACAGTTCTTTTTGGGTTTGGGTTTAGGACCAACATTATTTCAGGAATTTTCCGAGTCAAATCCAGGAATTTGTATTAGTGCAGATAGACAACATCCGATATTGCAAGGGGTTTTCAAAGGATTTAACTCAGAAAGTGGCTTAGGCGATTCTCCTAAAATCATTAAGGCATTATGTTCACAGGCCGGACAATCAATAATATCAATGCAAGGCGGTAGTTTCTTAAATGAGATTAGAAGAGGCGAAGGTAAAGCAATGTATTGCGCTGTACCACCAAGCCCAGCATGGAGTTCTTTTCCTTTTACAGGTTTGATGCCTACAATTATCTATAGATCTGCTCAGTATTTATCTGCAAAAGAAGTATTTACATTAGAAAAAACAGCAGGACAAGAGGCAATCATTGTTATACCAACAAAAAGTTCAGCTAGTTCGATTTTTACTATTAAAGATCCAAATGGATTAGAATCAGATATCCAAGCTGCCGATTTACCAGGTGGGATGAGTTTACAATTTGGAAAACCTGAAATTACTGGAGTTTATGGAGTTTTTTCTAAAGATAAGAATCCGATAACATCATTAATAGTAAATCAATCTTCTAAAGAAGGACACCTTCTCTATAAAAGTCCACAAGAAAGTTTGTCTGCTTTAAAGAAAAGACTTAATCATCCAGAAGCTGTTCTTTTGCTAAATAAAAATGAGTCTATAGCAAATTCAGTTGCTAAAGCTAGAATTGGGACAGAATTATGGCGTTTCTTTTTACTTTTAGCTTTGATTTGCGCAATTGCTGAAATGATAGTAGCAAAGTTAGCTGGAAGAAAAGCTTCTCCAGTTCTATAATGTGTATCAAACTTATTTTTTTATATAATGAGTAAGTACGGTGTTAGATTTTTTGATTTCTATTGATACAATTCTTTTTCATTTTATTAATTCATATGCAATAAGTGGCCCGGCTGATATATTTTTTTCTTTTATCACTGAATCAAAATATATCTGGCCATTATATGGTGTTTTATTATCAATTTTAATTGTTAAATTTGGTACAAGAGGTCGGATAGCTAGTCTATTTTTACTGCTTACAGTATTTAGTGCCGATCTATTTTCTACTCATATTATAAAACCTTATATAGGAAGAGAAAGACCCTGCAGAGCTCTTTCTGAAACAAGAAAGTTAGTCCCTTGTGGTCCTGGTCAATCATTCCCTTCCACACATGCCATCAATAATGCATGTATTGCAGTATTATTAAGCTTATTATTTCCATTTATGCGAGTACCCCTTTGTATAATGGCATTCTTAATAGGATATTCTCGAATTTATGTAGGTGTACATTACCCTATTGATGTTCTTGGTGGTTTTATACTTGGTAGCCTTGCAGGGATTTCTGCTTTTTTTCTCGTAAAAAAAACAGAAACATTTATTATAAAAAAAAGCCTTTCCTAAAGGTATTGTATTATCAATTTATAATACAATTTTATCGAAAATATCAACGAATTTGCAAAACCCTGTATAATCAAATCGGAACAAAGTGTGTTAACCGATTCGCTTAGTATACTATCTAATAAAGGAGTTTTATGAGAAAACAGGTACTGTCATTATGTATAGCAATATTGTTTGGTGCATTTTGCTCTGCATTGTTAAACCCAATAACACCCTTACATGCTCAAGGAGTAACAAGTGGTGCAATTAGTGGAAGTGTAAAGTTTTCTGGAGGATCGCTCTCTGGAATAAATATTATAGCTATTCACGAGCCAACAGGAACACAGTATAAAACTGGCACAAAATCAAATGGTGAATTTTTGATTAATAATGTCCGTGTTGGTGGACCTTATACAATTAAAGCAAGTGCAGTTTCTGCAAATGGTTCTGTAGCTAATCAAACAGTAAAATTAGGACAAAACCTACGTGTGGTTATTGCTTTAGCTGAAAAGGTTACACAAGCTAATGCTATAACTGTTATAGCTGATAAAGGTACTGTAGATGTTTCTAAAACTGGTGCACAAACTAATATTGGTAAAGAACAATTGAATAATTTCCCTACAATTAGTCGTTCTTTTCAAGATTTTGCAAAATTTACGCCTCAAGTAGTTACTACAGGAAGTTCTATATCTGTAGCAGGAAAAAATAATCGTTATAATAATATTCAAATCGATGGATCTAATTATACAGATTTATTTGGTTTAGGATCTTCTGGGACACCTGGTGGACAAGCAAGCACCAATCCTGTGTCTTTAGATGCTATCGAAGAATTTCAAGTATTGGTTGCTCCATTTGATGTTCGACAAGGAAGATTTACTGGTGGCGGAGTTAATGCGATCACTCGTTCAGGTACTAATACTTTTTCAGGATCTGTCTATCATTTTCAGCGAAATGAGGCTTTAATAGATTCTTTAATTTATACAAGAAATGTATTGTCCTCAAAAGGAACATTAGATTCTTCAATTAGAACTGCTACTGGTTTTCCTAACTTTAATGAAAGACAAACCGGTTTCCGTGTTGGTGGTCCAATTATTAAAGATAAATTATTCTTTTTTGTTAATGCAGAAAATACTGAAAGAAGACAACCTATTGAAAACATTGCTTTAACTCAAAGTGCATATGCAAAGCAATTAGATTCAGTTGCTACTTTAGTAAAAGATGTGTTAACAAATACATATGGTTATAATCCTGGTGTGTTAAAAGGTTTTGAAGTTGTGCGCCCTAGTACTAAGCTATTTACCCGTTTAGACTGGAATATTGATGAGAGTAATCGCTTAACCTTAAGAAATAATTATATAAGTGCTTATGATGATAATTATAGTACCGCGATAACAAGTCTTCGTTTTAGCGATAGAAATTATCGATTCAATAATAATCAGAACTCCACTGTATTGGAATTAAATTCCTCTTTTGGAGATAATATGAATAATGAATTGATAGTTGGGTATACTCGTATTCGTGATTTTAGAGAAGTTACTGGTAATCCTTTCCCAGCAGTTACAATTCGTGATGGAAGTTTTCCTGGTTCTACTATCCAATTTGGCTCTGAAGAGTTTTCTATTCTTAATAAGTTAGACCAAGATGTTATAGAGTTTACTGATAACTTTACTTTTTCTCCTGCAGATAATCATGTACTTACTATCGGTACACAAAATGAGATTTTTTCTTTCAAAAATCTTTTTATTCGTGATGCTTATGGTACATATGCATTTAATACTTTTGCAGACTTTGCGGCTGGCCGAGCAGCAACTGCAAGTATGTCATTTGCAAGATCTTCATTCGACCCACAATGGGCTGCTTCATTTACAGCTATGCAATTAGGTGCATATATTCAGGATGAAATAACAGTAAGCGAAGGTTTAAAAGTAAATGTTGGTGTACGTGTTGATGTACCAGTTTTCCCAGATGCGCCTTCTTATAATATTAATGCTGATACTTCTTTCACAAGAACTGCTACTGTAAATCCTGCATCTGGTGCTGTTACCTATGCAGCAACAACAAATCGTTTAGGCTTAAAAACAAATGAAATGCCTGGTTCTGCATTATTATTTTCCCCAAGAATTGGATTTAATTGGGATGTGAATAATGATCAATCACTCATCCTTCGTGGTGGTGCAGGTATATTTACTGGCCGTGTTCCTTTTGTGTGGATTTCCAATCATTATGGAAATACTGGTGTAGAAATAGCTCGTTTGTCTTTAACAGCAAGGGATTCTGTTAAATTTAATCCTACAATTGCCGATAGTCTCTCTTCAAATTTAAAAGATCCAACAAAAGCTTCTGCAGTAACAGAATTGAATCTAACAGGCAATGAATTTAAAATGCCTCAAACTTTTAGAGCTAATCTAGGAATTGATTATAAATTACCTGGTGATATTAATTTGACATTGGATGGTATGTATTCAATGAATCTAAATGAAATAGCTTATACAGATTTAAATCTTGGTGAAAGAAGAGACACAACACAATTAGGCTCTACACTACCAGGTGGCAGAGGTGTATATGGTGGTTTTGCAGGAAGAAATACAAATCCACGATTCTTAGATGGTAGATCTAAGTTTACTAATATTATATTATTGAGTAATACAGATATGGGATATTCCTATAATGTATCAGCTCAACTGCAAAAGTCTTGGTCTTTTGGTTTAGATGCTATGATTGCCTATACAAACTCAGCTTCATATGATATTAACTCTGGTTTATCTTCTCAAGCAGTTTCACAATGGCGTTTTAATTATGTTCAGGATAATCCAAATACTCCTACATTATCACGCTCTTATTTTGATATTCCTCATCGTTTGATTGGATCTTTAGCATATAAAATTGAAGTTATGCCAGAACTTACTCTTAAAGCATCTGTATTTTATGAAGGACGCTCTGGTCAGCCATTTTCATATGTTTATGATGGTGACTTAAATGCAGATGGGCAGACATCTAATGATTTGATTTATGTGCCTAAAGATATGAATGATATCAATCTTGTATCTGTTACTGGTTCAGGTGCAAATACCAAGATTGCTCGTTCAGATGCCGCTTATACAGCATTAGATCGTTATATTTCTGCTGATGAAGCTTTAAATGCTGCTCGTGGTACAATTATGGAACGTAATGCTGCTCGTGAACCATGGAATAATCGCATTGATTTCCGTTTGGCAGCTGATATTCGCAATCCATTTGCAGATGGACATAATCTAGAATTAACTCTTGATATTATCAATTTAGGTTCAAGTCCATTTAAGATTGTACCTAATCAAAGCGATGCGCTTATTCGTTTTGAAGGTTTAGCAGCAGCTGGAAATACTGCCGGTGTAAATGGTACTGCTTTACCAGTAGGAGCCCCAATGTTTAGCTTTAGAGATAAAGAAAATCCATATCAATACAGTGATTTATTGTCTCGTATGCAAATGCAATTTGGTGTTCGCTATTCTTTCTAAGAAATGGCATAGTTTTATTACCGCGAAGCGGTCGTTTTTTTTGATAAAAGCGATATGACAATTGCAGAAAAAGTAAGCCATAGTGCAAACAGAGCCCTGTTTACACTATGGCTTTCTTTATAAGTGTTATAATGAAGATGTGATTAATACTTCATGTATGGCCCTTGCAACTTACTCTGTTCATGTGGCGAACCAAGAAAATAAAAAAGTTTAAATATTTATATTCATTAAAATCGAAGAAACAAAGAAAAGAAACATTACAATGTGTGCAGCCATATTTATGACTGTAAGCATGTTTGCACAAGCACCACAAAAAATGAGTTACCTAGCGGTAATTAGCAATAGTAGCAATGCACCTGCAGTGTCAACACCTATTGGTCCAACTGAAGCTACTGGCGCAACAGAATTATTGTCAAGTGGTACAGCGGCAGAAAACACACCATACTGGAATGGCACAAGCTGGGTGATAAACAATAGTAATATACACAACAATGGTGCAGAAGTTGAATTAGCAAGTACTACCCAAGGGTTTTTACCCCCACATATGACCACTGCTCAGCGCGATGCCATAGCTTCATCGGTAACTGGTTTAACAATTTACAATACAACGGTAAACTGTTTGCAATCGTGGAATGGTACGCTTTGGGATGATTATGATGGTTGCGGAAGTACAGTCCTCGTTGCTACATACGCTGCAGGCTCTGTGTTTTGCGCATCAGGAGCCACAACTTTGGTAGAAGTAACCAACTCAAGTACAGGAAAAGTTTGGATGGATAGAAACTTGGGCGCTAGCCAAGTAGCCACAAGTAGTTCCGATGCAAGTTCCTACGGTGATGTATACCAATGGGGCCGCAGAAGCGATGGACACCAGTGCAGAAATTCAGCAATAACCTCTACATTGAGCAGCAGTGATCAGCCTGGACATGGTGACTTCATACTTATGCCCAGCCGACCATACGACTGGCGCAGCCCAGGGAACTCAAACCTTTGGCAGGGGGTAAACGGAGTAAACAACCCATGTCCAAGCGGTTACCGTTTACCAACCGAAACCGAAATTAATGCCGAACGCTTAAGTTGGAGCAGTATTAATGCTGCAGGGGCTTTTGCCTCTCCGCTTAAATTGCCCATGGCAGGCTACCGCTCCCACGGCAATGGTTCGCTCGACGCCGTTGGGTCCCTCGGCGCCTATTGGAGCAGTACGTTGGAAAGCACTTCCTCACGCTACCTCCACTTCAACAGTTCCACTGCCCATATGGACTACAACGCTCGCGCTTTCGGATTCTCTGTGCGTTGCCTTAAGGATTGACACTTTAACTTTAATTATGCCATTCCTATTTTTCAGCGGATGGCATAGTGTTATTACCGCGAAGCGGTCGATTTTTTTTGATAAAAGCGATATGACAATCGCAGAAAAAGTAAGACATAGTGCAAACAGAGCCCTGTTTACGCTATGACTTTCTTTATAAGTGTTATAATGTAACAATTTAAAGCTTTCAGATTTTCAATCTGAGGGCTTTTTTTTTATCTATTTGCATGATTTTGGTCATAGTTTTCGTGCACCATACACCATAAGTTTGAATGAGATATGATGACAGTTCTAAAGTCCAAACTCCTTTCAAATACTTTGGTTTATAATGAAAAAAGAAAGAACACTTACCGAACCATTTAAGATTAAAATTGTTGAGCCCCTTCGAATAACTACAGAATCATATAGGCAACAACAATTAGTACAAGCAGGATATAATCCATTTTTACTACATTCAGAAGATGTATTTATAGATTTATTAACTGATAGTGGCACAGGTGCAATGAGCGATCATCAATGGGCAGGAATGCTTATTGGCGATGAAAGTTATGCTGGATCAAAAAGTTTTTTTCATCTACAAAGAATAGTTCAAGAATTAAGTGGAATGCCTTTTGTTTTACCTACGCATCAGGGTAGGGCTGCCGAAAGAATATTATATAGTATCATTGGAGGGAAAGGTAAAGTTTTTATCAGTAATACACACTTTGATACTACTAGAGCCAATATCGAATATACTGGGGCTATAGCAATCGATATTGTGTATCCTCAAGCAAAAGATCCAGAGATAGACTTACCATTTAAGGGAAATATAGACTTAGACCAATTGTTAGAATTAATAGAAGAATACCGCCCGCAAAACATAGCAGCAATAATCATGACAATAACCAATAATTCTGTAGGTGGACAACCAGTAAGCATGTCTAATATTAAAGCTGTTAGAAATATATGTAATCAGTATTCTATCATGTTAGTAATAGATGGATGTAGAATTGCCGAGAATGCCTACTTCATAAAGCATAGAGAAATAGAATATCAAGATAAATCCTATTATGAAATCGCAAAAGAAATACTTGGATTGGCTGATGCATTTATCATGAGTGCTAAAAAAGACGGGATGGTAAATATTGGAGGATTATTAACTGTCAAGAATGAAGAATTAGCAATTTTATGTAAAAATCTCCTGATTATATCCGAAGGATTTACAACCTATGGAGGATTATCAGGAAGGGATATGGAAGCAATAGCAATTGGATTAACCGAAGTCTTCGATCCAGATTATCTTCATTATAGAATAAAAAGTATCGCTTATTTAGGTGAACATCTAAAAGCAAAAGGAATACCTGTAGTATGGCCAATTGGTGGCCATGCAGTATATGTAGATGCTAAAAAATTGTATCCGCATATTCCAATCAATGAATTTCCAGGGCAAGCTTTAGTATGTAATCTATATAGAAAAGGAGGAATACGATGCGTAGAAGTAGGAAGTGTAATGTTTGGTACTTATGATGAGCAAATGAACCTGATTCCTGCTCAAAATGAATTAGTGCGCTTAGCAATTCCTAGAAGAGTTTATACACAAAGTCATATTGATTATGTTTTAGACATATTTGATGAAATTCTGGAAGATAAAGAGCAATCGAAAGGATTTAAGATTGTATATGAACCACCTGTTTTAAGACATTTCACCGCTTTATTCGATCATATACAATAACATTTCATCACCATTCACTGTAATACTATGAAAAAAATTCAAGAAAAAAGGTCATGGGCTGAACCATATAAAATGAAAATGGTAGAACTTTTAAAAATGACAAATACATCCCAAAGAATGAAAGCAATTAAAGAAGCAGGATTTAATACATTTTTACTAAAATCAGAAGATGTCTATATAGATTTACTTACTGATTCAGGTACAAATTCAATGAGTGATAGGCAATGGGGAGCATTCATGACAGGTGACGAAGCCTATGCAGGCAGTAAAAGTTTTTATAAATTTGAACATGCAATTCAATCATATTATGGATACAAATATATTATCCCTACTCATCAAGGAAGAGCTGCTGAAAATATCCTTTCTAAGATTCTTATTAAAAAGGGAGATATTATTCCAGGAAATATGTACTTCACCACAACTAGATTACATCAAGAGTTGGCAGGCGGTATATTTTCAGATATTATCATCGATGAAGCACATGATCCTTATAATGAATTCCTCTTTAAAGGAAATGTAGACCTTAATAAATTAGATGCCTTAGTTAAAAAATTTGGTGCTCATAAAATTCCATATATAAGCCTTGCTACAAATGTAAACTTAGCCGGTGGACAACCCATTAGTATGCAGAATATAAAGGAATTAAGAGAATATACTTCCCATTACAATATCCGAATCATACATGATATGACAAGAGTAGCGGAGAATGCATATTTTATTCAACAAAGAGAAGCAGGTTATCATCATAAAAAAATTAAAGAAATCGTTAAAGAAATTTGCTCTTATACTGATGGAGCAACTATGAGCGCAAAAAAAGATGCTTTAGTTAATATCGGCGGTTTTTTGGCTACAAATGATTGGGATGTTTTTGAAGAAGCAAGAAATCTAGTTGTTGTTTATGAAGGGCTTCATACATATGGAGGTCTTGCGGGAAGAGACATGGAAGCTATTGCAATTGGCATAAAAGAAAGTCTTGATGATAATCACCAAAAAGCTAGAATTGGACAAGTTGAATATTTAGGGCATAAAATGTTGGAATATAATATCCCAATAGTAAAGCCAATAGGCGGACATGGAATCTTTGTAGATGCAAAAGCATTCTTGCCACATCTAAAACAAGATGAATTCCCTGCACAAACTTTAACTGCAGAAATGTATATTGATTCTGGTGTTAGAACTATGGAAAGAGGAATAGTATCAGCCGGTAGAAACAGTAATGGCGATCATTATTATCCAAAATTAGAATTAGTTCGCTTTACTATTCCTAGAAGAGTATATACACAAGCTCATATGGATGTAATTGCAGAATCAGCAGCCAGGGTATATGCAAAAAGACATAAGATTAGAGGTTTAACAATGGTATATGAACCTAAATACTTACGATTTTTTCAGGCAAAATTCGAGAGAATAAAGCCCCCGCTTTAATGCGAGGGTGCCATTAAAGCGGGTATTTCTATATTTTGGATTTCAATTTGAAATTTGTGAAGATCTTCTAGCATATCAGGACATTCTACATTCACACCCTTACAGCATCCTTCCATAAATTGCTGATTGAGTTCTTTATAATATTCTATTCCTGATAACAGATTTGTTTTGAAGGAATTCAAATATCTAAAGGTATTTTGATTGAGTGTTAAAGCACTCTTATCAATTTCCTTCTTTAAATATTGAATATACAGTACTAATTCATTGATAAATAAATTGGGTCTTTGTACATTATTACGGACATTTGCCCTGCCATAAATGTGATCAACCAGTTGCTGCAATGAAAATATACCAGAGAAATATTTAAGATTTGGCCCTGGACATAAAATGACGCCTTCAGGCTTATATTGCTTATCATGAATATCATTCTTAACTAGTGCTGCAGTTCCTAGGCCTGTACATAGACAATCCTTCTCTATAACAGCTTGGAATTGCTTATTGTATTGCTCTTCTGATAAGTTAGCTTCCTTTAATTGAGCTATTTTTAAACGTTGATATTTAATTGAGGCCGTACAAATTGGGTCTTCAGTAAATTCAGTATTTGATACCAATAATTTTTTTACACAAGGATTTCCAGGCTTACCAGCAGCAACTCTGTCATCACGTAATTTTTGAGAGCCACTTTTTCTAAAATGATTAAATGGTATTCCTAATGGAGATGCATTACTTAAATAGAAATCATCTGGTTCGGCAGTAGATAATGCTTGTAAAGTAGTATCATCCAAATTTGTAGCTTCTGGAACTAATAGAAAAGGACTTCCCCAACCTGTACCACTTAATTCATAATGCTCTATCATAAACTTTTGTTCATATCCAGTACCAATTCCACCTTGATATGTAATACGCTGATTAGGTATTTCAGGGAATACTTTTTTACCAAGATTGACCAAAGATTGATTACAAAGTTCATATAATTCTTGTCGAAGTGCTATTCTATTATTTTTAAAAGAATCCATTATTGGACCAATCAGCAAGCCATCAGTAGCAAATGCATGGCCACCGCAATTTAATCCAGATTCTATACGAAACTCAGAAACCCAAATGCCTTTTTTAGCTAGAATCTTTCCTTGAACTAAGGCACTTCTATAATCACTAACTTTTAATATTACTTTCTTTTTTAGATAACCATCTTGATTTGGGAAAAAATCATCAAAAGCAGATATATAACCATATAATCGAGGATTATAACCAGCAGAAAATATTATTGAAGAGTGAAGTTTACTATGTGCATAACCACGTAATGCTGTTAATGCATCTGATTGTTCAACTGGTAATGGCTCCCCTGTTTGTGCTGCACCAAGATTATCAACTTTAGACATAATGTTTACATCTATTGAACCAGCCCTAATTTCAGATTTAATCTGTTGCTCTAATTGTAATCTTTCATGATCATCAACTGTATGTAACATTTTGCTAAATAATGCCTTTACATAACAATCATCAGGAAGCATTTCGCAATATTTTACTATGTCTTGTCCAAACTGAAATGGCTGAGCAAGCATATTTTCCATTTGCTTTTGGATCAAATCATGAACCATATCTAAATATGCAGTAATCCGCTTGGCTCGGGAATCTTCTTGCTTTTTAGGTACAGGAATAAATGGAAAATCATACTTTTTACAATAATGTTCGCGCATTAATTCCAATAAATCTTCTTCCATAATGGATATCACAGAAGAAATGCCATATTGAGCAACTTTCAAAGGTGTATCTATAGAGAAAGCCATTCCCATAACTGGGATATGAAAATTATGTAGAGGGGTCATATTATCAAATTTTAATATTATTAGATGCAAATTAATCCACTTTTTGAATATAGACAATAGTTAAGTTGCCACGGTTCAAAAAATCGATCTATTAGTATGGAATATCGAGAACTTGTAACATCATTGTTGACAGAAAAAGTTTACACATATATAAAAAAGAAATTTAAGCCTTTATATATGCCTGGCCTATAATGTGTTAGCTGACTAATTTCATACACCATTGTTGTATAACCAATCGATTCCATTAATTGTATTGATTCATATCTATTGTCATTATCCCATAACTCACAATAAACAATTGGTTTAAAATGCTTTAACGTTTGTAAAGCTCCAGCAATAACATGGGACTCATAATTTTCTACATCCATTTTTATTGCTACTAATGGATATTTATCAGCAAATTGATCTATTAAACTATCTACAGTGGTGATAGGACACTCCAGAATCTCTCCATCTTCATGCTGCCATTGTGGAATATCAGCAATATGGCTTAAACCTTGTTGTTTGGCATTCCCTATTATTGGAATATTCATATGAATATGTCCAACTGAATTACCCAATGCTGTTTGAATTATATTAATATTATGCAATGAATATCTATTCTTTATTCGTTGAATTGTGTGAAAACTAGAAGGGATTGGTTCTATAGCAATGATTGTTGATTGTGGATGATTGATTGCTAAATGATATGACATAACGCCAATATTTGCTCCGATATCTAGAATCAGTCCATCACCTTTTATTAAAGAATTGAATACAACAAAATCACTTTCATTTTTTTTCCAAGGCAGCGTTTTAATTATAAAGATAGAGAACCAATATAAATAACGCTCGTAACCAAGTACAAATTGCAGAATATGTTTTATAGAATTTTTCATAAAAATTACCTGATTTTACATAATCAAGAATCAATCTATTCTTTTTATGTAAAAGTAAGAACGTGTAAAAATAACTCATTACTATTTTTTTAATGTTATTCACATAGAAAACAGAAAAACTATTAACTAATAAGTATTTTGCATCGTCTACAAGGTTCAGTTTTCAAGATTTTACAGATATTAGTAATGAAATTACATCCAAAAAGAGTACTTGTTGGTATGTCTGGCGGGATAGATTCCTCTGTTGCAGCATGTTTATTGCATGAACAGGGTTATGAAGTTATTGGCATTACCATTAAAACATATCGATATGAAGACATAGGAGGCAATGTTGGAAATGATTCTACGTGTTGCTCTTTAGATGGAATCAATGATGCAAGACGCGTCTGTAATGCACTTGGAATTCCTCATTATGTGGTTGATTGGTCAGACACATTTAAAGAAGAAATTATCGATTATTTTGTTGAAGACTATTTAGCAGGAAATACTCCAAATCCTTGTGTTAAATGCAATCGAACAATTAAATGGGGCGAAATGATTAAAAAGGCAAATGTTCTTGGAGCCCAGTGGATCGCCACAGGCCATTATGCTGAAATTTCTTATAATCAAAACACTGATAGATATCATTTAAAAAGAGATACCAACAATAGAAAAGATCAAACATATGCTTTATGGGGCCTTAAGCAAGAGCATTTATCTAGAACTATTTTCCCTTTAACAGGATTTACAAAAGAACAATCTAGAGCAGAAGCAGAACGTTTTAATCTTGGAATAGAAAAAAAGCCTGAATCATATGAGATTTGTTTTATACCAGATAATGATTATAAGAGATTTATTCATGATATGGTACCAAATCTAGAAGATATTTCTGGAAGTGGCCCAATTCTTATGCATGGGAAAGAAATAGGACAACATACTGGTTATCATGGTTATACTGTAGGACAAAGAAAAGGCTTGGGTATTAGTTATCCAGAACCTTTATATGTGTTAAATGTTCTTGCAGATACCAATACTGTGGAAGTTGGAACAGATGCTGATTTGCTATCACATGAATTAATTGCTGGCAATGTGAATTTTATTTCTTGTAAAAGCCTTAACAAGCCAGAATTATTTACCGTTAAAATAAGATATAAAGATGATGGAGCTCTTGCAATGTGCTCTTTACAGGATGATGGTAAATTGCATGTAGTGTTCCAAGAACCTAGACGGGCAATTACACCTGGACAATCTATAGTACTATATCATGAGAATGACGTAGTTGGTGGTGGCATTATAGAAAGAATTAATAGTTAAACGTTTGTAAATTATTTATGCATAGTTTTCATAGCTCAAAAATACAATTATATCAATATTTCATATTGTGTGTATTGCTATGTTTTCCATGTAATGTTAAGGCTCAATTCTCGAACAAAGTTTCAGAACAAAAAGAACAGCATTCAATATTTAGTGATATTCTATGGTTCAAAAGTGAAACAGATAGTTTAGCAAGAGTTGATGTATATTGTCTTGTACCATATCAAGCATTACAATTTACTCCTGTCCCTTTAGGCTTTCAGGGAATGTATGAATTAATTATTTCCATAAAAGATGATTATGGTAAAAAATGGTTCGAAAAAAAAATAGATAAATCTTTATTCGCTGAAAAATATGAACAGTCAAGGGGTGCAAATGCCGAATTTGATTATAATCAACATATTTCAATGCTTCCAAAGGGTAATTATTCAATTACCATCATCGTTAAAGATGCTTTAGGTAAATCGGATTATAGACATGAAAAAAAGATAGAAATTCCACAATTATCTTGGGATGATTCCAAACAATCTACATATCAAATGAGTAGTATCATGTTTGCTTCTTCTATTGAAGAAAAAACAGATGGAAAGATACTTATAACACCTCATGTTTCAGATAATATAGCAGATTTATCCGATGGATTTTTCCTGTTTTATGAATTATATCATCATGGAAATCCAAGCAATGATACATTAGCAATGTTTTATGAGATCTATAATAATGATAAAGTGGTTTTAAAATCAGAGCCAATAATGTATAGTGCTGGAACATCAAAGGTGCAACAAATCTATATGCCAGTAAAGCAAGCTCTCAGCTTAAAAGCACTAGATTATACAATACAATTATATGCTAAAGAATCAAAAAATGGCGTGATAGCTGATAGTATACTCGCAACAACCAGAAGATCTCTTTCAATAGAAAAAACAATAAATGGAATAGTCTATACAGATTTAGAAAAAGCAATTAAACAATTGCGATTTGTAGCATTGCAGGCAGATATAGACATCATTAAATCATCTAAAGATCCAGATGAACAAAAGAGATTATTTGATGAATTTTGGAAAAATCTAGACCCAACACCATCATCATCACGCAATGAAGCATTTGAAGAATATTATGAAAGAATCGAGTTTGCTAATAAGAATTTTAGATCATATACAGATGGATGGATGACAGATATGGGAATGGTTTATATCATACTTGGGCCACCATTCCAAACAGATAAAACGCCACGGTCTTCCGATGGAAGATCTTATGCACGTTGGATTTATCAGGATAATAGACAGTTTACATTTGTAGATAATAGCGGTTTTGACGATTTTCGTCTCACAAATCCATTCCCATCAGGTACTAAATACCGTTATAAGGGTAATTAATGTCGTATACATTCATACATATACTTTCTTCTTTTGTTCATAGAATATATTCAAGGACATCATTAATTATTGCCATAATTGTATTAAGTGTTTCGGGTTGTAAAACATATGATAATGGCACTACATATTTTAATACTTATTATAATATGAACCGCTTATTATGGGAATCTGAATATGATTTTGAGGGATCTGAAATCTTAAAAAGACAAAAGCCCAGAGCAATTACACCTATTGATAGTGGATCTCGTTTTGGATCAAAAGCACTTGGACGTCCAGCAGAAATACCGCAATTTTTAAAAGATCTTATCATCGATGCAGGAAGGCTTCAGCCCGTAGCAGTTAAATTAGATTCAGTGATAATAAAGGGATCTAAGATCCTGAAATTACATCCTAAATCAGACTTTATAGAAGGGACATTGCTATTAATGGCAAAATCATTTTTCTATAAAAATGAATGGGTTTCTTGCGAGATTAAATGCTCTGAATTGATAGATAGATTTCCAATGGGTGATTATTCACCAGATGCTCATTTACTGTTAGCCAAAACATATTTAATTGAACGTAAATATGCTTTGGGTAAAACTATGTTATCCAGAACTGTTGATATTGCCTGGTATAAACAACGATATGATATTTTATCAGAAGCATTTAGATATATGGCTGAACAAGCTTTGTTTGAAGAAGATGAAGAAGGTGCTGTAAGGCCATATAGACAAGCAATTTCCCAAAGTGAAGATGGCGAGATTAGAGCTAGATGGCAATTAGAATTGGCTTCTTTGTATTATCGATTAAGCAAATTTGACAAAGCAGAAAAAGAATATGCAAAAGTTCTAGATGAAAGCCCTGAACTGATTGCCGAATTTGAAGCAGATTTATTAAGAGCTTCCTCTTTGCTTTATTTAAAGCGTTTTAATGAAGCAGAAACAATACTTAATGATTTAGATAATAATGAAAATTATAAAGATTGGCGTTCATCAATTCTTGCAGAACGTTTACGTTGTTTAAGACTTAAAGGCGATCTTGATTCATTAAATAAAATAGAAGGAGATGCAGAAAAATATGCTGCAAATCCTGCTATACCTATTACTTTTTTTGAGAGAGCGATGGGCTTTTTTAAAGAAGGTAAATATAATTTAGCTAGAGCTTATTTTACAAAAGCTAAATCAGTAAAATCTGTCATCAGCGAAGCAGCTACTAAATACCATTCTTTATTGTCTGATTGGATGAATAAGCAACAAATGCTTGATAAAGGCTTAATGATTATGGATAGTTTAGGAGTAAAAGGTACTTTACCTGATACTATGCTTCACAAAAAAAGTTATGCCTATTTTCAATTAGCACGTATTCATGAACAATTAGAACTAAAAGATTCTTCTTTGTATTACTATAAAAAAGCTGCTCTAGAAGCCGTCCAATCAGATACAAATATTGCAAAGTATATGTATGGATATCAAAGAAGTATTATACAATCAGAACCTGAATTAGCTGATTCTTTACAAGAGGTTCTTGCATATAATTATGGAAAAACTGCATATGGACAAGAAGCACGAATTCAATTAGGATTTACTGAAGCCATTGTAATAGATACTTTAGCAGAATTGTTTTCATCTGGAACAAGATTTAGAACAACTGGTAATTATGAACTTGCGGCAAGACAATTCTTAAGAATTGCAGAAGCTGATAGAGAATCACCATGGGCTCCGAAGTCATTATATGCTTTGGGATGGATGTTCGAAAACAATATTAAAAACAGAGATAGTGCAGTATTTTACTATCGCCTATTGGTAGAAAGATATCCTCAATCTGAATATACAAAAGATATCAGAGCTGGATTAGAAATGGCACTTGCATTCCAAAGTGGATTATATAATCCAAATACAGGAAAGATTAAAACTCCTGCAGAAATGGATTCTTCTCAATTGAATAATCAAGCAGATTCTTTAAAACAACAGTCGCTTGATTCATTGAATGATTCAAGCACAATGATTAAACCTACTATAACAAAAGAAATTATTCCAGCAAAAGAAGAACCAAAAGAAGAATCAAAGATTAAAAGTACTCTTAAAAATCTAGTACCTGATATTAAAATTAATAGTCCTTTTAATTCTATATTACCCAAAACTCTTCCATTTTTAGGAACAGATAAAGTTAATGAAGAAATTCCCCAAGATAGCACCAAAATAGTGCCTCCATAATCGATTATATTTTTAATTGATAGATATCAGGTAATTCTCTTCCAAGTTCTTGATAGTCTAGTCCATAACCAATAACAAAAAGAGATGGTATTTCAAATCCTACAAATGCTTTTGAAAGGTCATATTGGTGTTCAATTGGTTTAGAAAGTAAAGCTGCAATGTGGATTGATGCAGGTTGTTTTTGTAATAGCCTATTATGTAAGGCAACTAAAGTACGTCCAGAATCAATGATATCCTCAATAATCAGTATATGTTTCCCCTTTATATCTAAAGGTGGAATAGTAAGGTGTACTTCTCCACTAGATTGCATTCCATCCCCATAGCTAGATGCTCTAATCATTTCAATTTTACATCGTAAATGTAAATGTCTTATTAAATCAGCAGCAAAAATAAAAGATCCTTTCAATACAATGAGAACTAGGATTTCATCTTCAGGAGCATAAACACATTGGATTTGCTTAGCAATATTCAATACAGCTATGCGTATGGTTTCTGCCGAAATAAAGGGGGTAAATGTTAAACCATTGATAGTAATATTCTCTTTCATAAGCATTCTTTGTATGGATAGATTCAGGCAATCTACATAATCAACAAGAATGTTTGATAGAATTTTACCAATCTATTGAATATCGTATTCCACCAGAAATACTGAACTGAAGATCAGAATATGAAAGACTTTTGTCCGGTGTGTACATAAAGTTTGGCGTCGCAACAATAGAGAAATCATTGGTAATTGGATAGCGTAAGCTTAAACCTAAGGAAGCTAAACTAAATGCTGTAACGGTTTTCACTTTACTTGGTAATGCTTTAATCAATCTTTTACTTTCAATTTGATATCTAGTTATAACAGCTGATGCAATTGGCATAACTCTTAAATCCCCTAAAGAGAGTAATCCCATAAGATTAACTGATACATATGATACTGATTCTGAGTTAACTCCAAACATTCTATCAAAAGTGATATCTGTGATAATTCCTGAAACAAAAGCTGTTGCAGATAATGAGATCATATTGGGTATTCCAGCAACTGGATTTATTGAATCAGTAGCATATTTGTATCTGGTAAATAGTCCACCAATATCTAACCAATCTGTAGCAGAATATGTATAACCTATTCTAGTTGTTGTACCTTGATAACCTGGATTAATACTGCCCATTCTTCTTGAAATATCAATACCAGCAGTAAATCCATTTTCATGATAGATATCGGCACTTAATGTCCCTACAGAAGTATTTCCAGAAAGATCGACACCATTTTGAATTTGTTTATTTCTTATCACTGCACTGGTTGCGAATGACCAGGGTTTAGGATCTTCTTCAGATAATTCATCCTCTAAAGATAAAGTATCTAATAAGATTTCACTTGAATCTTGAATTATTTCAATGTCAAAGTCAGTGCTATCATCAACGGAAATTGGCAAATCTTGTGCAAAAGCAATAGAAGAGCATAATAAAACAAGAAAACTCTTGATCCAATAATGGAAAAAGAGTTTCTTGATACCTAGAGGTAGAGACCTCTTCAATTTATTTTCCGCCTTTTTTTGCTTCACGAAGTTCTTTTCTACCTTCACGAATAAGAACTTTTCCAGATTTAATTTGCTCTTTTGCTGTTTTTACTTGCTGACGAGCTTGTTGCATTTGTGCTTTAGCCTCTTCTTTTGTCATTTGACCAGATTTAACCTGCTGTCTTAACTCTTTTGCATCAGATTTAGCATCTTTCACAATTAATACACCAGATTTAACTTGTTCTTTTCCGCTTTGAATTTTTTCTTTACTTGCGGCTTTATCTTGAGCCTGAGCTCCTGCTGTAATACCTAAAGCAATAAAGATTGCTACTATTAATGAACGCATAATGGTTCTCCAAAAAAAATTAATTAATGTAATTATTAAATTCGAATTCATGCACTTTGAGCTTTTGACATAATAAATGGTTTAATCATAAATCATATTTATTTTTTTATCAGATTATATCGTAATAATAATCTATAACATTTAGGTTCTAACCATAAAGCTAGGAATGCGAATACTATACCAAATAGAACATCAACTACATAATGATAACGAAGATAAATTGTCGCAAAAATTAAGCTAATACCCATAAAAAAGAAAATCCATCTTAATGAAGATCTTAATTTAAAAGCAATGATCATATTCATCAATGTCATCATTGTATGTCCACTTGGCATACAATTTCTATGCACTTGAGACATTGGATTTACATTTGCAAATCGTACCCCATCTCCAGAATCTATAATTGTTCTTAAATGTTCAGTTAGCCATATGCCTGGTAATTCTATATTCAAAAGAGAATAATCATGAAGAGTAAATCTTGGCCCAATCGCTGGTAAAAAGAAGTATGCTAAATAGGATAATAAAAAGCCAAAAACAATTGTTCTTGTAACAAAATCCGCATCTTCCATTCTTCCCTTCTTATAATATTCAATGGTTTGAGTAAATGCATGAAAGAAAAACAATACATATGCTATTTGCAAAAATTCAGTAAGAATTGGATGTGAATATTGTTGCAACCATTGAGTAGGATTTACCCCAAATAATGAAAAATCCCATGAAATTAAAACATGATCATAATCTTTAGGATTTAATACTGAGATAAAGCTAAATACTTGAATAAAAAAAAGATAGATAACTGGAAGATGGTAAAAAGTATGTAAAAATGAGAATATAGAGCCAGCTTTATATCTAGATAAAGCAGCAAGTGAAATCAAACCTATCGCGATAGTAATATTTTCTAATAGAATGGTTTTAACAATAGGAATTTCTGAAAAAAACAGTAAGGCTAAAACAGTATATATGCTCAGAACACTTAAAAAATACCATTCTGATGCTCGGAATATTTGTTTTACATCTAAAGATTTTGATAGCGTAGAAATATGATATTTCATGACAGTAAAAATGCTATGTTATTTTTTAATTGGAATACATATATCAGCTAAAACAACAAAATCAGCAGGCAGTAACTCTTCTGCTCTTTTTTGTAGCATAGCTTTAATCAAATCAGGTATTTCTTGTTCAATAGACTGTGTATACGATTTTAAAGCATTAGAAAGCATTTTTCTTCTTTGTCCAAAAGCAGCTCTTACTAGTGGTTGTATACGTTTATATTGATCTATTTCTATACTTCTTTTAGTAAAATCGAACACAACAACAGCGGAATCTACCGAAGGTTTTGGTGTAAAACAACCAGCGGGTACTTTAAGGGCTATGCTAGGCTTAGAAACGAATCGAGCAGCAATTGAAAGTATTCCATATTCTTTTGTTCTTGGATGTGCGCAAATTCTTTCAGCAACTTCTTTTTGCATCATTATTACTGCTCTTTCTAATACATCAGCATGTTCAAATAAACGGAACAAGATCTCTGAAGTAATATAATAAGGAATATTTCCAGCAATTTTTAATGTAGGCTTTTGGATTCCATTTTCTTCTACAATAAACTTTTGGGCATAACTTTGTAAAGGAAACTTCAAAAAATCTCCATGTTCAAGGCTCAATAAAGGATGAGATCCTAATTCATCATCTAGAACTTCTAAAGCTCTTGGATCTAACTCTATTGCATGAACATGAGCTTTTGTTTGCAATAAATACTTAGTTAAATCACCACAACCTGGCCCAATCTCTAAAATATGATCTCCAGAATGTGCTTCCATAAGCATTGCAATTTTCTCAGCTTTTCCTTTATCTGTAAGAAAATTTTGTCCAAGAGATTTTTTTGCAGCAACTCTTCCCCCAGAAAAAACTCCATTATGTATATGCTTCATAGGGAAGCACCTTTTTCTATGATAGAATCTAAACCATGTTGTTGAACATGAACTAATCCATTTCTAATCTCTTTAGCAATAGTACTATTTGAATGAGAAATCACTTTTAGATCACCAATTGTACTCATAAAATTAGTATCACCATTCCATCGTGGAACTATATGCATGTGGAGATGTCCAGGCACACCGGCACCGGCAGCTTGTCCTAGATTAATACCAATATTAAATCCATGTGGTGCATATAGATTTCTTATAACTGCTGTCATAATTTTTGTCCAATTCATCATTTCTTGATATTCATCTGCATTCAATGCCAAGAGATCTGCGCAATGTCTTAATGGAGCAATCAAAAGATGTCCAGCATTATATGGGTATCTATTCATAATTATCAAGCAATGCTCACCTTTTGTAATAAGTAAATCATCACATATATCTGGGCTTGCAGCTGTACATAAAAAACATTCTTCAATACTTTTGGGAGATGAGAATGAATCGATATATTGAGAGCGCCACGGAGACCATAATTGCTCCATATCTATGTCCTTATTGATGTTATTGTGAAATGTAAAGCACAATCTTTTCTGAGTTCACTGTATTCCTTTCCACATTTTTGAGCCTATACATTGCTTACCAAAACTATTCTTAATGGTAATCAAACACTCTATATCAGTTTCAAGCAGGAATTCACTGGGAAATTCAATAGAAGCAGAACACATCATTCCCTTAGAGCCACGATGTGATATATTCATATTACCTTTATCAATATCTACCTTTATAGATTTTTCTTTAGAGATAAATGACACAGATACAGAGCATTCCTTTTTAGGTAAATAATCTATATAATCAATTACAAGAACTCTACTATTTTTTGACATATCCCTATAAATTTCAGCACCTTTAAATTCGGGTTGATCTTCTAAAGATATTTTTTGAATTTCATTACTGTTTTTAAGATGTTCTTCATGTACCGATTGTAATTTAATAGTATGTGAAATTCTTTGTCTGCCTGGTTGAGACTGAAACCATGGTAATTCATTTATCGTCTGGCTTTTCGTACTTACTACTCCATCACCAGATTCGAATAAAGATTCTATGCCAAAACCAATGATTCCTAATACTCTTCGCATTAATTCTTGAGCACCACTTTTATTAAACTGTGCTATCTCTTTAGATATATCAACATCGCCAATAACACTTATGTACTCTACATCTAAAGGATGTTCTTTTTTTCCAGATTGTTGTACAAACCATCCTCCATCTTCTGGTCTTCTTAAATCTCTTATAGCTGGTGAGTGAAATGGGACATCACTTTCGGCACTTCTTAATAGCTCTAGTCCTTGTTCTAAGAGTGTTTTAGAAAACAAGTCAGGATGATTTTCTAATGCTTTTATCAAACCAGTTTTCCAATTCCAAACTTTAGCAAATGCAGAACCCTGATGAGGCGAACCAATTGTAATTAATCGTTGTACATGATGATCTTTTACATGTTTCGTCAGATAATGTCGGCCAGTTAGTCCACCCATACTATAACCTATGAGAATTACTTTTTCTGCTCCTGTTTCTTTTTTTACAAATTGAATACATTGCTCTAATTCACGAACCCAAGCTTCTACCGAATCGACAGGATTGCTAAATTGAACGGTAAAAAAATCCATTCTCCCTTGTGGATTTTTATGTTGGATACTAATTCCTTTTTTGGAAGGAGTTAATAAACCTGCATGGTATAATCCTAAATCTTTTTCATAGAAACTGATAGCATTTTTGTTCCAAACGCTGGCTTTTTGTCCTAAACCATGCAAAAGAAGAATCGGATATGGAATTTGCAAAGTAGGTGATGATGTAACTTCATGATATTCGGGTAAAAATGATGGCAATAAAACCCTTGGACTATTACAACCCATCAATACCAAAAAGATGAACAGATGTACCCAATACAAAAATGAAAAGGATTTTTTACTCATTATGCTATGCGCTACTATCAATATTGATACTATTCAATGAAAATTACAAGGAACTTCTTGATATGAATGCAAATTTACTATTTCATAATCAAATCTTTGTATACAGAGATAAAGAGATAATTTAATGTATTGATTGAGTGCAAAAGAGATTCCTTTTTTTCACTTCATAATTCATGTATTTTGGCATTAGATTATAGAGTATTTATTATTCTTTTTCATGTGGAGTATTCATTAGTACATTATCTTCATATAGAAAAAATCTTCAAAGAGAGCAATTTGATGGAGAAGAAGATAGCATTCAAGATAGTATATCTCCATCATTAAGCAATCGAGTGTTGGTGTTAAATCAAAGTTATGAACCAATAACGGTTTGTAGTGCTAAAAAAGCATTCATATTGATTTATTTATTAAAAGCAGATTTAGTAGCCGAAAGACAAGGCAGAGTGTTGAGATCTGTCCAGCAAACTTTTCCGTATCCGAGTGTGATAAGACTATGCTCTTATATCAAAGTACGATATAAAAGTATAGAATTGTCCAGAAGGAATATCTTAAGAAGAGACAATCATCAATGTCAATATTGTGGAAAAACAAATCCACCACTAACTTTAGATCATATAATACCAAAGTCTAGAGGTGGTTCTGAATCCTGGGAGAATCTCATTACTGCTTGTGTAAAATGTAATAATCGCAAAGGAAATAAAACACCCGAAGAAGCTAATATGCCCTTACTTAAATTGCCAAGAAAACCTCATCATGTCATTTTCTTAAAAAATTTTATGGGTAAAGTTGATGAAGCCTGGAAACCGTATTTATTTTTAGATTAATTAGTATTGTACCGATGATTTTAGCCAGATATTTATTACGATTGCATATTGGACCTTTCCTCTTTGGCACATTAACAGTATTGTTTTTGTTTCTATTGCAGTTTTTAATGAATAATCTTGATAAATTACTTGGCAAGGGCCTGGATAATGGAATTATACTACAAGTAATTTTATTAAGTCTTGCTTGGATGGTAGTATTAGCTGTACCAATGGGAGTATTGTTTTCTACCTTAATGGCATTTGGAAGTATGAGTGCTGCTCAGGAATTAACAATTATAAAATCTGGGGGAAGAAGTTTATGGAGAATGATGGCCCCTCTTATCATTATTGGCTCTTTGTTATTCTATGGAATGTATTGGTTTAATGATAAAATATTGCCAGAGTCTAATCATAAATTTAAAATTCTGATGCAAGATATACAGAGGAAAAAACCAACATTCTCAATCGAGGCTGGACAATTTGTAACTCAATTAGAGGGATATACAATTCTTGCAAGACATATTGATTCGGCAACCAGAACTCTTTATGGAGTAACTATTTATGATAATGGACAAAGCTCAAGACTCAATGTATTGTCAGCCGATACAGGAGCTATTGCATTTTCTGATGATTTTAGCAAATTGAATGTTACTTTATTACATGGTGAAGTACATCAATTGCAAAAAGTAAAAAGAACAGATTTTAGGGTCATGAGATTTTCTAAACACATAATATCTATTCCTGCTCGGGATTTTTTATTCCAAAGATCAGATGAAGGTTTAAGTAGCAGAGGTGATAGAGAAATGTCAATTCATGATATGCAATTAATTGTTTCTGATGCTTCAAACATTTTACAAAAATCTCAATTCAAAACTCAGAGAATTATTGATGAACATTGTAAGGAATTACTTGATACGAAAATTGACACTACAAGTAAGGAACAGGTAAAAATCAATCCTACATTTGTAAATAGACCTAATCAAAAAGAAATAATTCGTAGAGCGATGAATAGATTAGCAGTTTTAAGATCTCCCATTGAATCAGAATTATACACTATTGCTGAACAGCAAAAAAAGAAAAAAGCATATTTAGTAGAAATCTATAAGAAATATTCAATTCCTTGTGCATGTCTTGTTTTCGTGTTTATTGGATGCCCTCTTGGGATGATGTCCAAAAGAGGCAATTTTGGAATCAGCGCTGCTATTAGCTTATTATTTTATGTAGTTTTCTGGGCTTGCTTAATTGGCGGAGAAAAATTAGCAGATAGAAATTTAATAAGCGCAGAATTGGGTGGGTGGTTTTGTATTTATGTTACAGGTTCAATTGGATTATTACTTACTTTTATGATGAATAATGAAATTAGCTTTAAAGACATTATTCGTTCATTATTTAGATTAAAAAAGTAATATCATTAATATAATTCAGGGCGAATATCTTTTATGGATATTTGAGGTGAGGAACTTCCATTATGCGTGTTTTCTTCTAAATTAAAGCATATTGAAAATGGTTTGCCATTTGTACAATGTTTTAATTTATGGCCAAGATTAAAGCCAATTGCATCAATTACAAAATTGGACTGAACTGTTCGAAGTTTTAAATGATTACCACCAACTATTTTTACACCATTAGCAGATTTTACATTCTTTGCATAAAACATTGGTTTAGAATTAGCATACCCATATGGTGCAAATCGTTTTAATACTTCAAAAAATCTTGGTGATAGTTCATTTAATTGCAATTCTGCATCAACTACTATTTCTGGAATAAGCATTTCAGTAGAAACTTCTCTATGAGCAATTTCATCTATTGCATCTCTTAATGCTGGAATATTTTCTTCCTTAAGCGTTACACCCGCTGCATGCTTATGACCACCAAATTCAATCAATAAATGCTCATTTTCTTTTAAGGCATTATGAATATCAAAGTTTCTAATGCTTCTTGCAGATCCCTTAGCTGTATTTTCTATTGAAGTAAGAAGAACTGTTGGCAAATTAAATTTTTCAACTAATCGAGATGCTACTATTCCAATGACACCTGCATGCCAATTAGGCTTATGAACCACTAATGATCTACGATCTTTCTCTTTTAATAGTTTATCAGCTTCCCTAATTGCTTCTTCAAATGTAAATTCATCTAGAATTCTTCTTTTACGATTATCTCTTTCTAATTCTTGAGCAATTGAAAAAGCAGTATATTCATCAGATGCTATCATCATTTCAACTGCTCTTCTTGCATCACCTAATCTTCCAGCCGCATTAATTCTGGGAGCTATACCAAAAATTATATTTGTAGTATTAAGTGCACCAGGACGCATATCAGCACAATCTAAAAGCCCCAAAAAGCCTGGCCTAGGATTTGAATTAAACACTTCTAAGCCATAATGAACAAGAATTCTATTTTCGCCAGTTAAAGCTACAATATCAGCTGCTGAAGAAATTGCAACAAAATCTAAATATGTATATGCTAAATCTGGTTTATGAAGCTTTATCGAAATTGCTTGAATTAATTTAAATGCAACTCCACAAGCCGATAAAGACTTAAATGGATATGTACAATGGGATTGAAGAGGATCTAAAATTGCTATCGCTTCAGGAAGAATTTCAGCTGGTTCATGGTGATCACATATAATTGTATCTATACCATTATCTTTTGCATATTGAACAGGTTCTACAGAGGTTATTCCACAATCAACTGCAATAATTAATGTAGCATTAGAATCTTTGGCCTTGTTTATGCTTTGTGCAGATAACCCATAACCCTCACCCTGGCGGTCAGGTACAAAATATTGCACACGAGCTCCCATCTCTTTTAAAAAAAGGAGAGTCATTGCTGTACTGGTGGTTCCGTCTACATCATAATCACCATGAATCCAAATAAGTTCATCGTTCTTTATAGCTTTGCATACTCTGTCTGATGCTATGTCCATTCCACTCATTAAGAAGGGATCATGCATTTCTTCCAGATTAGGAGACAAAAAGCGATTCGCATCTGTTTGGTCTATAATACCTCTCGATGCAAGAACTTTAGCCAAGCTTATTGGTACATTTAGTGTTTGTGCAAGTGTTTTAGCGTAACCATCATCAGTATTATCTCGGATAATCCAACGGTATTCCAAGGGAAACATTCATTTGTTTTGAAAAACTGAGATAAAAATACAAAATTTATATAATCTTACAAGCTATATGTGTAATAATTTTGACAGATTTGTGGAAACAATCTGACACTAAATGAAAATTCATGAAAAAAAAGAATGTAGAATTCGGTAAGAAAACCCGTGTAAAGCAAAGAAAACTATACACTGAAGAAGACAATTGGCTAGAAGAATTAGCAGTTTCATCTAGTCAATTAGAATCAGTTTCTAAAAAATCTTCAACTAGAACTTTATTAAAAAAAACAGATGATAGTGGTAAAGCTAAGGAATTTGGAAGAGTGCTTGCCATGGGAGGTAGAAACTGGTATGTTCAACCTTTCGATTCAGATGAGATTATTGAGTGTATGTCTGCTGGGACTTTATCTTCTTTATATTCAGATAGTTCATTATTAGCAGTTGGAGATATAGTTGGATTTCAAAGGATTGAGCACGAAAAAGATAGTCTAAAGGGACTAATCGTCCAAGTTGGAGAAAGAACTACCAGATTATCACGAAGAGGAATTGGGAAGCAATCTACCGAACAAGTTATAATTAGTAATGCAGACCAATTATTAATTGTTATGAGTGCTGCAGACCCATTTTATAATAAAAGATTAATAGACAGATATTTAATTGCGGCAGAACAAGGTGGTCTGAAACCATTGCTATGTATCAATAAAATTGAGTTAATGGATAAATTATTTATTAAAGAAGATTTAGATGTTTATTCTACAACTTTAGGTGTTAATATTATTTTTACAAGTGTTAAAAAACGCATTGGATTAGGCCCACTCAGAAAAGCTTTAAGCGGGCATATTACCGTTTTATCTGGTCCTTCTGGGGTAGGAAAATCTTCATTAATTAATGCTTTAACTGGAGAAAAACTTCAAAAAACTGGTTCTGTGAGTACTCGTACTTTTAAGGGAAGACATATTACCTCTTCTGTTAGAATCTTTCCTTTTTCTGATGGAGGTGGCCTAGCTGATACTCCAGGATTAAGAGAATTAGGTTTGTGGGATATACATCCAGATGATGCTGCATTTTATTTTCACGATTTTGATCCATTTTTTCATCAATGTAAATTTACTTCATGTACACATAGACATGAACCCGATTGTGCTATAAAAAATGCTGTACAGGAGGGAAATATAGATGAAGATCGATATCAAAGCTATCTAAATATAGCAGAAAGTTTAGAAGAATAA
>Ga0192647_100018_pt1 | contig 98033 bp, 94 predicted proteins | sample LauGreFa1BDMLBSN_2_FD_133046 | JGI IMG/M metagenome (GOLD analysis project Ga0192647, IMG submission 133046) | Freshwater lake microbial communities from Lake Michigan, USA - Fa13.BD.MLB.SN - reassembly | ecosystem: Environmental > Aquatic > Freshwater > Lake | place: Lake Michigan, USA... | reverse complement strand
CCGCCGATCGTGGTGTCCTGGGAAGTCGAGAAGCTCCGCGAGGAGCTCGCCGAGGCGCAGCGCGGTGAGCGCTTCCTGCTGCAGGGGGGTGACTGTGCCGAGAGTTTCGAGGACTGCGAGTCCGCGAAGATCGCCCAGCGGCTGAAGATTTTGCTGCAGATGAGCCTCGTGCTGACGCACGGACTCAAGAAGCCGATCATTCGCGTCGGTCGCATGGCCGGGCAGTACGCCAAGCCACGATCAGCCGATACCGAGACACGCGACGGGGTCACTCTGCCCTCGTATCGCGGCGATATCGTTAACCATGCCGAGTTCACGCCGGCTGCGCGAGAGCCTGACCCGCTGCTGCTGCTGCGCGGCTATGAGAGGGCAGCCCTGACGCTCAATTTCGTGCGCGCTCTGATCGATGGCGGTTTTGCCGACCTGCATCACCCGGAGTACTGGGATCTCGGTTTTGTCGGTCATTCGCCGTTCAAGCTTGAGTACGAACGGATCGTGGCCTCGGTGGCCGATGGCCTCGAGTTTTTCGAGACCATCAGCGCCAAGGAAGTGCACCAATCGCTGCGTGCCGATTTCTATGCCAGTCACGAGGCGCTCGTCCTGCACTACGAGCAGGCCCAGACGCGCTTCATTCCGCGTCAGGATCGCTGGTACAACCTCTCGACGCACATGCCGTGGATTGGCATGCGCACGGCGCAGATCGACGGCGCACATGTCGAGTATTGCCGTGGCATCTCCAACCCGGTTGGCGTCAAGATCGGCACCGCGATGGACGTGGCGTGGCTGCAGCGGCTCGTCACCACGCTCAACCCGCAGAACATTCCGGGCAAGCTCGTGTTGATCCACCGCTTTGGCGCCAAGGACATCGAGACGGCTTTGCCCAAGGCCATCCAGGCCGTGCGCGCAACGGGTCATGGCGTGGTGTGGATCTGTGATCCGATGCACGGTAACACCGAAACGAGCCAGAGCGGCCTGAAGACCCGCCGCTTCGAGAACATCCTCCGCGAGCTCGAACTTGCCTCGCAGATCCATCGAGACGCCGGTTCACATCTGGGCGGGGTGCACGTGGAGCTCACGGGTGAAAACGTCACCGAGTGCACGGGCGGTGCGCGCGGTCTCGCCGATCTCGACCTGCAGCGGGCCTACAAGTCGACGGTTGATCCGCGGCTCAATTACGAGCAGTCGCTTGAGCTCGCGCTGCTGATCGCCGAGCGCAATCGCGTCAGCCGCGAATCCCGCCGCCGCTAGTTCCGAACGTCCTGTGTTGTGGCGCAGGGCTGCGGCCGCGGACAGCCGCTGCTGCGAGGACAGATCACGCTAGCCGGTGACTCCAGCGAGCGCGCTACCCAGGCAATGTTCAGCACGTGACTGACCGTGCGAATGGCTTGCGCTGCACTCTCGGGAACGACCGCCGTTCCGCCGCCCTGGCGGCAGGCGGCATCGATCTGCGCGATGATCGCCGTCGCATCGAGTCCTTGGGCGGTGAAGGCCGGGGCAAGGTCGATCCCCACGGACAATACGTGCGAGACATCCGCCGCATCGCGCGTACGCAAGGAGTGGCAGCAATACAGGCGCGGAACGTCGGCATCGCGCATGATCGATAACTGCGATACAGGCTCTGCCGGTCGGTTACGCGGAGCCGCCGGTTCGCGCAGCAGGCGGAATACGGCCCAGTTCGGGCAGGGGTCCGGCACGAGACTCATGTTGCCCCAAGGCAGCGCGATGCCGTTGCCGCGATAGACGGCCCGCAGGAAGCCGGGTGCGTAGCCATCAAAGAAATGCCAATGCCGGTAGGGCGAGATCGCCGTCATGCGGCGCATCATCACTGCCGGTGTGATCCCGAGGCGCTCGCAGGCCGCAATCTCGTGACGTTCTCTAACGAGGAACTGTCTAAACGGCTGCTTCGGGCAGAGCAGAGCGCCGGCGAAGGCACTGCACTCGAAGTCCCGCCAGGCCATCAGCACATCGCGTGGTGCCATGCCTCCGCTGGCCTGCTGGCCCGCTTCCTCAATCGGTGCCGCGCCCGTCACGCTGTGTGGCGGCACTGCGCCATCGCCGTTGTGCAGAATGCGGTGACCGATGAAAAACGCCAGCGTGTATTTGAGGCGCTCGGGTTGGTCGCGCAGCTGGCGGTTGATGACGATTGTGTCCGGAGCCTCGAAGCGTGCGCGCAGCAGTCGATCGCCATCGTGGCGGCGTTCGCTGTCGATCCAGCGGATCGATAGGCCCAGCTGCTTGACGATGTGCAGGGTGTCCTCGAGCGACAGCGGCATTCTGCGGCGACCGACGGATTCGGCGGCCCGTTCGATGTCGGGGAATTCGTTCTGGCGCGTCTCCTGCCATACCCGCACCAAGAGGCGCGCGAACTGTTGTCCGCTTGTGCCCGTTTGCACGAGCAGTTCCGGCAGGGCCATCTGCAACAGATCCTTCGAAAAGAGGAACGCGGGCTCGAGCGCCATGGCGTTGACGGGGCCCTGATGTCGCGCGGCGCCCAGTTGCTGGGGCGGCAGAGCCTCGGTTCGATCTAGAAACCAGCTCGGCTCCTTGCCGAACACTGCCGCGAGGACGCCGAGCATCTGCGGCGAGGGCACGCGCTTGCCCGTCTCGACCATGCTCAGGTAGGACACGGACGGTGCGTGGTCGGGCTCGAGTTGCACGCAGCGGGCCGACAACTCATCGAGTGTCAAGCCGTTGCGCTTGCGGAGGCTGCGCAACTTAGAGCCGAGAAAATGTCCTTGTCGCAGCAGTCCGGCCATGAGTGAAATTCACACTGTGAAATTTCTATTGTGTAAATACTCTCACCGCGAGGTCTAGAATTCAATCGACGCCCTGTTCTTGGGCCGCGGAGTGGCTTGGATGTCGACAATTGAATTGGCGAGCGGAACTCGGGCGCGCCCCGCGGACGAAGGAGTCCTAACCACTGAGGCGTTGGGCTTCCTCGCAGAGCTCGCCGCGCGTTTCGCTCCGCGGGTGGAGCAGTTGCTACGCGCCCGCGAGCAACGCCAGCAGCGCCTCGATGCCGGTGAACTACCCGATTTTCTCGCCGAGACGCGCGCGGTTCGCGAGGGCGAATGGCGCATCGCGGGCATTCCGGCCGATCTGCTCGATCGGCGCGTGGAAATCACCGGTCCCACCGATCGGAAGATGGTCATCAATGCCCTCAATAGCGGCGCCAAAGTATTCATGGCCGACTGTGAGGACTCGCTTGCCCCGTCCTGGGACAACGTTATCGGCGGTCAGGCGAACCTTCGCGATGCCGTGCTGCGGCGTATCGACTTCACCTCCGCGGAGGGCAAAGCGTATCGGCTCAACGCGGAGACCGCTGTGCTTATCGTGCGCCCGCGGGGTTGGCACCTCGCAGAAAAGCACCTGCTGCACGATGGGCGGGCTGTGCCGGGCGCTCTCGTCGATTTCGGGCTGTACGTCTTTCACAACCACGCGGCGCTGCGCGAGCGCGGCACGGGACCGTACTTCTACCTGCCGAAACTTGAGAGTCACCGCGAGGCGCGCTTGTGGGCCGAGGTGTTCGATTTCACCGAGCGGCGCCTCGGTCTGGCGCACGGCACGATCAAATGCACCGTGCTCATCGAGACGATACTCGCGGCGTTCGAGATGGACGAAATCCTCTTTGAACTCCGCGACTACATCGTCGGACTGAACTGCGGGCGTTGGGATTACATCTTCAGCTTCATCAAGAAGTTCGCGAAACGAGCCGACTTCGTGCTGCCCGAGCGTCGGCTCGTGACCATGACGACCCACTTCATGCGCTCCTATTCGCTGCTCTGCATCCGTACCTGCCATCGGCGCGGCGCATTCGCGATGGGCGGCATGGCGGCGCAGATCCCGATCAAGCACGACCCGGTGGCCAACGAGGCTGCGATCGCCAAAGTGCGAGCGGACAAGGAACGCGAAGCGGGCGACGGGCATGACGGTACTTGGGTGGCGCACCCCGGGCTCGTGCCGGTGGCGATGGACGTGTTCGATCGCCTCATGCCGACGGCCAACCAGTTACACCGCCTGCGCGAGGACGTGCAGGTCGCGGCCACGGACCTGTTGCAGATCCCAAGTGGTGCGATCAGCACGGAGGGTCTGCGCGACAACATCAGCGTGTCGCTGCAGTACATGGCTGCGTGGTTGTGCGGCAACGGCTGCGTGCCGATCAACAACCTGATGGAAGACGCGGCCACGGCCGAGATTTCCCGCGCGCAGATCTGGCAGTGGATCCACCACCCGCGCGGGGTGCTCGAGGATGGTCGCAAGATCACCGCGGAGTTGTTCCGGGCAGAACTGGCTGCGGAGCAGCAGCGATTGCGCCAGTGGCTCGGTGAGTCGGCTTATGCGGCAGGCCGCTACGAGCAGGCTGCGGCGCTGCTCGATGGCATCACCACGGCGTCCGAGTTCGCCACGTTTTTGACGCTTGCGGCGTATCGCGAGCTCGATTGATTGACCCTGATCCACCCCTCGTACATTTCCTAAGGACACAGGAAGGAGACACGCATGGAACTGCGAACCGCTGAACAATTGACTCGTGACTGGCAGGACAATCCGCGTTGGCGCGGTGTGACGCGCGGCTACACGGCTGCAGACGTCGTGCGGCTCCGGGGCACCGTGCGCATCGAGCACTCGCTCGCGAGGCTAGGTGCTGAGAAACTCTGGCGCAACATGGCCGCGATGCCCTTCGTCAACGCGCTCGGTGCGCTGACCGGAAACCAGGCGATGCAGCAGGTGCGCGCGGGTCTGAAGGCGATTTATCTGTCTGGTTGGCAGGTGGCTGGTGATGCCAATCTCGCCGGCGAAATGTACCCCGACCAGTCGCTGTATCCGGCGAACTCGGTGCCGCAGGTCGTCCGTCGCATCAACAATACCTTGCTGCGTGCCGATCAGCTCCACCATGCCGAGGGCAACGACACCATCGACTGGCTGCAGCCTATCGTAGCCGATGCCGAAGCCGGTTTCGGCGGCGTACTCAATGCCTTCGAGCTGATGAAGGGCATGATCGAAGCGGGCGCCGCTGGCGTTCACTTTGAGGACCAGTTGTCGTCGGCAAAGAAATGCGGGCACATGGGCGGCAAGGTGCTCGTGCCGACACAGGAGGCGGTGAGCAAGCTGGTGTCTGCGCGCCTTGCAGCGGACGTCTGCGATGTACCGACGATCCTCGTCGCGCGTACCGATGCCGAAAGTGCCAACCTGCTGACGGCCGACGTCGATGAGCGCGATCGTCCCTTCATAGACGCCGAGAAAGGTCGCACCAGCGAAGGATTTTGCCACGTGCGTGCGGGGCTCGAGACGGCCATCGCCCGCGGGCTCGCGTATGCGCCGTATGCGGATCTGCTGTGGTGCGAGACCGGTACGCCGGACCTTGAAGAGGCGAAGCATTTCGCCGAGGCGATCCATCGCCAGTTCCCGGGCAAGTTGCTGGCGTACAATTGCTCGCCGTCGTTCAACTGGAAGAAGAAGCTCGACGACGCGACGATCGCGAAGTTCCAGCGCGAGCTCGGCGCCATGGGCTATAAGTTCCAGTTCATCACGCTCGCCGGCTTCCATGCCCTCAACTACTCGATGTTCACCCTCGCCAAGGGGTACCGCGAGAGCCAGATGAGTGCCTACGTGGCGTTGCAGCAGGCGGAGTTCGCATCCGAGAAGGACGGCTATACCGCGACCAAGCACCAACGCGAGGTCGGTGCCGGGTACTTCGACGACGTCACCCAGACGGTGACGGGGGGCAACTCGTCGGTGACGGCGATGAAAGGCTCCACGGAAGAGGCTCAGTTCGCCGTAGGCTGAGCGAGCGAGGCTCGGGTAGAATCCGCGCCCTCGCAGCAGCCGGGGGCGCGGATTCTCTATGAAATACGAACACATCACTCTGCCGTCATCGGGCGAGCGCATCACGATCAACGCCGACGGTTCGATCGAGGTGCCCGACCGTCCCATCATTCCGTTCATCGAAGGGGACGGCATCGGAGTCGACATCACGCCCGTGATGCGTCGCGTGGTCGACGCTGCGGTGGCCCAGGCCTACGGCGAGCGGCGGCGTATCGAGTGGATGGAGGTCTACGCGGGCGAAAAGGCCAATCGGATCTGCGGCACCTGGTTTCCTGACGAGTCGCTGCACGCGCTGCGGGAATATGTGGTGTCGATCAAGGGCCCGCTCGGCACGCCGATCGGCGGTGGTATCCGGTCACTCAACGTGGTGATGCGTCAGGTGCTCGATCTCTACGCTTGCGTCCGGCCGATCCGCTATTTCCCGGGCGTCGCGACACCGATGCAGGATGCTTCGCTCACCGACATGGTGGTCTTTCGCGAGAACACCGAGGACATTTACGCGGGCATCGAGTACGCCGCAGGCTCGCAGGAAGTCCAGCGTCTGATTCACTTTCTGCAAAGCGAGTTGAAGGCCAAGGGCATCCGTTTCCCCGCAAGTTCCGGCATCGGCATCAAGCCGGTATCGAAGGAGGGCAGTCAGCGCCTGATCCGCATGGCGATCCAGTACGCCATCGAGAACGATCGGGTATCGGTCACGCTGGTGCACAAGGGGAACATCATGAAGTTCACCGAGGGCGCGTTCCGTAATTGGGGTTACCAGCTCGCCAAGGAAGAGTTTGGCGCAACCGAACTCAATGGCGGACCGTGGCTGAGTTTCCGCAACCCGATTACCGGGAAAGACATCGTCATCAAGGACGTGATCGCCGACAACTTCCTGCAGCAGGTGTTGTTGCGACCCGAAGAGTACGACGTGATCGCGACGCTCAACCTCAATGGCGACTACATCTCCGATGCGCTCGCGGCGCAGGTCGGCGGCATCGGCATTGCACCGGGCGGCAACATCGGTCACGGGCTTGCGGTGTTCGAGGCTACGCATGGCACGGCACCGGGCTTTGCCGGCAAGGATCGAGTCAACCCGGGTTCGATCATCCTGTCGGCCGAGATGATGCTGCGCTATCTCAAGTGGACCGAGGCGGCGGATCTCATCATCAAGGGTGTGGCCAACACCATCGCGGCGAAAGAGTTGACCTACGATTTGGCTCGCCTGCGCGAGGCCATTCGTGCCAGCAAGCGTGAACTCGCTGCGCGACGTAACGTGGAAGAGGCGATGCAGCAGCTGATTCCGGGCGCTCGTCTCATGAGTTGCTCCGGATTTGGCGAAGCCATCATTCGGCACATGGCGGATTAGTCGTGGCCGACGCACTGTTCGATCCGCAATGTCGGCGCTGTCCGCGGCTCGCGACGTTCTGCGAGTCGACGGGGGAGCGTTTCCCCGGTTACCACGCGGCGCCCGTCGCGGCATTCGGCGACGCGGCACCCCGGTGGCTCATCGTGGGCCTTGCACCGGGCTTGCACGGCGCCAACCGCACCGGCCGACCCTTCACGGGGGATCACGCCGGCATCCTGCTCTACGACACCCTGCATGCGCTTGGCGTTTCGAGCGCCGCGGTCTCTGTGTCGCGCGACGATGGTCTGCAGCTCACCGGGGTGCGCATCACCAATGCCGTCAAGTGCTTGCCGCCCGCCAACAAGCCTACGCCGGCGGAGATACGCACCTGCAATGCGTTTTTGCGCGCTGAACTCGCGGCGCACGACACCGTGCGGGTCGTGGTGGCGCTTGGTCGGATCGCCCACGACGCGGTGCTCGATGCGCTAGCGCTGCCGCGCGGCAAGTTCCGCTTTGCGCACGCGGCCCGTCATGCGCTCGGGTCCGATCGCTGGCTGCTCGATTCGTATCATTGCAGCCGTTACAACACCCAGACGCGGCGGCTAACGCCGGAGATGTTTCGCGAGGTGCTGGCTCAAGCACGTGATCTTTCCCGCACCCACTGAGTCCTGCAGGGCGTCGGCTGACATAATGCGCCCGTGAGCGATCCGGCCCCCATGACGGCAACCCCGTTCGATGCACGCGCGTTCGTAGCGAGCCTGCCGCGTCGACCTGGCGTCTATCGGATGTTCGATGCCGCCGGTGCCTTGCTCTACGTCGGCAAGGCCAAGAGTCTGCGCGATCGGGTCGGCAGTTACTTTGTGCCCTCGAACGTGATCCCCAAGGTGCAGGCCCTGGTGGCGCAGATTGCCGCCATGGAAGTCACGGTGACGCGCTCGGAGACCGAGGCACTGCTGCTCGAGCACAACCTGATCAAGGCACTGCACCCGAAATACAACGTAGTGCTGCGTGACGACAAGAGCTTTCCGTATCTCTGGTTCACCGGCGGTCACGCCTTCCCGCGGCTGGGGATCTATCGCGGATCGCGCAATGCGCCGGGCCGGTTCTTCGGTCCCTATCCCAACGCGGGTGCCGTGACCGAGTCGCTGAATCATCTGCAGAAGATCTTTCGGCTGCGCAATTGTCGTGACAGCCAATTCGCGCATCGCAGTCGACCCTGTCTGCAGCACCAGATCGGCCGCTGCTCTGCACCTTGCGTCGCTCTGATCAGCGAGGCCGACTATGCGAAGGACGTCGAAGCGGCGATGAAGGTCCTGGAGGGTCGCAACGACGAGGTGCAACAGCAGCTTGCTGCGCGCATGGAGTGGGCGGCCGAGCGGCTCGAGTTCGAACGTGCCGCGGCGCTGCGCGACCAGATCGCCGCGATCAAGGAATTGCAGGCGCAGCAGGTGATGGCAGCCGACGACGAGCGCGACGCCGATGTGTTTGCCCTCGCGGGTGACCCCGGCAATTACGCCGTCAGCGTCATGCCGGTGCGCGGCGGGCGCAGCCTCGGCACGCACAGCTTCTTTCCGCGGGCCGATCTCGCGACGCCGGCCGAGGCGCTGTCGTCCTTCATGATGCAGTACTACGCCGCGCAGTCGCCGCCTCCGGTCATTTATCCGAACCTCGAGCTCGAGGACGCCCCGGCACTCGGCGAGGCACTGGGTGGCATGGCAGGTCACGCGGTTCGATTGCACCGAGCCCAACGAGGTCTGGCGGCGCGCTGGGTGGAGATGGCGGTCGAGAACGCGCGCAACGCGCTGCGGATGCGTCAGTCACGCAAGGAGGGATACCAACAGTTGCAGGCAGCGTTGGCCGATCTGCTGCAGTTGCCTGCACCCCCGGAGCGCATGGAGTGCTTCGACATCAGTCATACCCAGGGCGAGGGTACGGTCGCTTCCTGCGTGGTGTTCGGGCCTGAGGGCCCCCTTAAGAAGGACTATCGCCGACTAAACATCACCGGCGTGGCGCCGGGCGATGATTACGGCGCGCTGCGCCAGGCTGTCGGTCGCCGCTACGCACGGGTGCAGGCGGGGGAGATCCCGCCGCCCGACCTGTTGGTGATCGACGGTGGACCGGCGCAACTCGCCGGGGTGCGCGAAGTGCTGGCGGAGCAGGGGATCACGGACCAGCCGTTGGTCGGTATTTCCAAGGGGCCGGATCGCAAGCCCGGTCAGGAGCGGCTGCACTGGGCGCCCGCCGGGGAGGCGCCGCTGATCCCAGGACCGGCGTCGCCGGCCTTGCGCCTGCTGCAGCAGATCCGCGATGAGGCGCACCGCTTCGCCATCACGGGACACCGTCGGCGACGGGCGAAGCGCTTCAACGAGTCGATCCTCGAGACGGTGCCGGGCCTCGGTCCCGCCAAGCGCAAAGCCCTATTGCTGCACTTCGGTGGGCTGCAGGGCATCCTCAAGGCGGGTCGCATGGATCTCGAACGGGCACCGGGTGTGGGCCCGACATTGGCCCAAACCCTTTATGATGCGCTGCACCCCGGCGAGTAACGCATGCTCTGGACCGTCCCCAATGCCCTGACCTGGATGCGGATCTTTTCGATTCCGCTCGTGGTCGTCCTGTTCCACCTGCCGTATCACTGGTCTGATCCGGCGGCGGGCGCCTTGTTTGCGATCGCCGGTATCACCGATACGCTCGATGGCTACTTCGCGCGTAAGTGGGGGCAAACCTCGCGGCTCGGCGCGTTTCTCGACCCCGTGGCCGACAAACTCATTGTGGCCGTCGCGCTCGTGTTGCTCGTCAGTAAGGATCCGCGTTTCGTCGTGGTTCTTCCTGCGATCGTGATCATCGGCCGCGAGATTGCGATCTCGGCGCTGCGCGAGTGGATGGCCGAGATCGGGCAACGACGCAAGGTCGCCGTGTCGCGACTCGGCAAACTCAAGACCATCCTGCAGATCGTTGGCCTCTCGATGATGTTGATTCGCTGGGACGTGTGGATCCTGCCGACGTACCAGGTCGGTTTGGTGTTAACCGTCATTGCCGCGGTGCTGACGCTGGTGTCGGCCATCGACTACCTTCGGGCAGCCTGGCCGGATCTGCGGGGTGCGTCCTGAGAGCGGCGAGGGGAGACGTCGGTTTGCCTTGACTTGGGCGGAGGGGACACTACAATCCTCGGCCTCTGTCCCCGGGCGGGAATAGCTCAGTTGGTAGAGCACGACCTTGCCAAGGTCGGGGTCGCGAGTTCGAGTCTCGTTTCCCGCTCCATTTCTTTTTTTCGGCGCGGCTAGGTGGCAGAGTGGTCATGCAGCGGCCTGCAAAGCCGTCTACGCCGGTTCGATTCCGACCCTAGCCTCCATTTCCCTATGTATTTGCGCGACTTGGCCGATAGCGGAGGCGAGGGCCGATGATGCGCAAACTTCTCTTCACCATCGTCTGGGTCGTGGTCGCCGTAGCGGCGCTCGCCGCCACCGCGGCAGGCGGCCTGTGGCTGCTGGATCGGCCCAACCGCATTGCTGAGCCCGACGTCGACCAATTGATGTCCGTGGCGAAGACCTACGATGCGCGGATTCGCCGCGACGAGTGGGGTGTGCCCCATATCCGCGGTCGGCGCGACGTCGATGTGGCCTTCGGTCTCGCATTCGCGCACTCCGAGGACGACTTTCCGACCATTGCCGAGGTGGTGATGGCAGCCCGCGGCACGCGTGCCGCTGAGCACGGGGCATCGGCCGCAGCCGGCGATTACCTCGTGCATCTGCTCGGCGTATGGCCAGCAGTCGAGGCACGCTATTCCAGCGATCTGCCGGCCGAGGTGCGCGCCGTGCTCAAGGCCTATGCAGATGGCCTCAACTACTACGGTGCATTGAACCCACGCGAAGTGCCAGAGGGTCTGCTGCCCGTCAGGGGCGAGGACATCGCTGCGGGTTTCGTCCTCAAAGTGCCGCTCTTCTACGGTCTCGACCGTGAACTCGCGCGCCTCATCGGTGAGGTGACGGACGACCCTCCGCGAGGATCGAATGCCGTGGTCGTGGCGCCTTCGCGCTCCGAGGACGGCCACACGCGCCTGCTCGTCAACTCGCATCAGCCGCTCGAGGGACCCGTTGCGTGGTACGAGGCCGTATTGCAGAGCGACGAGGGTTGGCACGTCGCGGGCGGGTTCTTCCCGGGCTCGCCGTTCATGCTGCACGGACACGGCGAGCGCCTCGGTTGGGCGAACACCGTCAATCGACCCGACCTCATCGATGTTTACCGCCTGACCATCAACCCTGATGACCCGGAGCAATATCGACTCGATGGACGCTGGGTCGATTTCGAGCAGCGTGAGGCCAAGCTCAGAGTCCGACTCTGGGGTCCGTTCCGCTGGACGGTGCACCGGGAAGTCCGGCGCAGCGTGCATGGCCCGGTGATCGAGACGCCGCAGGGCATATTCGCCGTGCGTTACGCAGGCATGAACGAGCTACGAATGCCGTTGCAATACTATCGCCTGAATCGCGCTCGTAATCTCGAGGAGTGGCGCGCGGCGCTCGGCTTGCAGGCTTTGCCTAGCATCAACTATCTCTACGCGGATGCCGAAGGCAACATCGGCTACGTTTACAACGCCCTGTTTCCGCGACGTGTGGGCAACGTCGACTGGACAGGCGAGTTGCCTGGAGATCGCTCGTCGCTCATCTGGAGCGAGTACCGGCCTTTCAGCGAAGTACCGCAGTGGTGGAATCCCTCCTCGGGGATCCTCTTCAACGCGAACAACACGCCGTTGCAGGCGACCCTGCCGCGCGAGGCGCTGGGCGAGGCCAACTTTGCGCGTGATATGGGCGTCGAGACCCGCGAGACAAACCGTGGTTGGCGACTGCTCGAGACCTACGGCTCGGACGAACAGATCTCCGATGACGAATTCCGGCGCTACAAGTTCGACCTTGGCATCAGTCCGCAGTCCGAGTTGGCTGCTGTCGTGCGAGACCTGCTCGCGATCCCGAAGGGTACGGATGATCCGACGATGCAGAGTGCGCTCGGAACGCTGGCCGGTTGGGACTTACGCACCGATCAGCGAAATCGGTCGGCTGCGATCGGCGTGCTGGCAGCGAATCGCGTGCTCGAGGCTCGCGAGCGCGCCCGTCAACAGGGTCAGCCTATGCCTGAGAGTGAATTGACCGAAGCCTTGCGCGGCGCGGCGACCGAACTAATGACGGGCTTCGGACGCCTTGATCCGCTGTGGGGCGAGGTGAGCCGTTTGCGCCGCGGCAAGGTCGATCTACCGCTCGATGGAGCCCCGGACATGCTGCGCGCGGTGCATTCGATCGCCGAGGCCGATGGTCGGCTGCGCGCGGTGGCCGGTGATGGCTTCATGATGTTTGTCAGCTGGGATCGCAACGGACGCCTCAGCAGCCAAAGTGTTCACCAATTCGGCGCGGCCTCATCCCGTGAACGCTCGCCGCACTATGCCGATCAGGCGCGACTGTTCGCGAGCCAGCAGACCAAGCGTGTGTATTTCACCGAAGCGGAACTCGCCGCGCACGTGCTCGAAGACTATGCGCCAGGCCGACGTCAGGCAGGGCGATCCAGCAAATTTAGTGCACCGTCTACGAAGGCGGAGTGAACTCGCCACGCGGTTGCCGACGTGACAGCCGTAGCGTCGTGCGCCGCAGGGTGAACTCGAGGCTGATGTTGTTCACCTGATCGGGAAACACATCCTGCATCAAAGTGGCTTCGACGGCGTAGCGGCCGGTTGTCGCCGGTGCGGGCAACTCCTGATAGACGTAGACGTTGTCACCTTCGAGTTCGGCGCCCACGGTCGAGGGCTGCAGCACCTCTCCGGTCGGTGCGAGCCAACGAAAGCCTCGTTCGACTTCGAGTGCAAGGCGGGCTCGGCCCTCGACGGAGGCGGGCTGCACGTCATCGCGTACCCCGCGCACCGCCAGCAGTCGCAGTGCGTCGTGATAGTGGATGGCGTGCACGAACTCCCAACGACCCGTGCGCGGGTTGGGAATGACGCGTGTGAGCGTGACGTGCGATCGATGCGCAAAGGCGTCGTGCCGACAAACCGCGAGCGACACTCCCGCGGCTGCTGAAACCGCGAAGTGAAGGAGGCGCCGACGCTGCGCGCCGGCCCCGTTCACTTCGGCGGAGCGGGCTGCAAGGGCAGCGCCTTCGTCTCGGTCTTCTCGCCGCTCTTGGGCTCACCCTTCAACTCTGCCAGCGCGTCGAGCATCTGATTACGGCCGCTGTCGCGCCCCTTGAACAGTTCGATACGGCTTTGCTCGATGCGTCGAGGCGTGATGTTGTTGCTCTTGTCCGCATCAGCGATCAGATGGCTTCGGTCGAGTTCGACACTCACGAGGCGCTGCTTGCGGATAAAGAGCTTCGTCACCTTCTCGGCGTTGTAGCGCCAGACCTCGGCGGGCACCTGGTACTCCTCGGTGCTGCCGTCGGCAAAGGTCAGCGTCAGGGGCAGCGGCGTGACGAGTCCGCCAAGATTGTGGAAGTCGACGAAATGCACGTGCTCGCCCGCCTTGATGGCACGATCGAGCGCAGTGCGCTCCCACGTTTCGAGCTTGTCGCGAAATTCCTTGTACTGATTGCGGTCCTTGTTGTTGACCACGAACGGATCGTTTTCGTTATAGAAGTCCTTGAGCTCCGGATAACGTTCAACACGGGTCTGGCGGCCCTCGGCGCGGTTTTGTCGCTGCGAGTACGACTCTGGCCAGTTGGCCGCGAACTCGGCGCGGCGCAGCGGAAATTCCGTTTCCGGATCCTGCGACGAGATCTGATACGCGCGCATGTCGCCGACCGACACGTCGACGTAGTCCGTGCCGTAGAACCAGCCGCGCCAGAACCAATCGAGATCGACTCCGGAGGCATCTTCCATGGTACGGAAGAAGTCGGCGGGCGTCGGTCGCTTGAACTTCCAGCGGTTGGAGTATTCACGAAACGCGTGGTCGAACAGTTCCCTGCCCATCACGGCCTCGCGCAACACCGCGAGCGCGGCGGCCGGCTTCGAGTAGGCATTGGGACCAAACTGCACGATGGTGTCGGAGTTGGTCATGATCGGTACTTGATCCTGCGACTGCATGTAGCCGGTGATGAAGTCGAGGACGTTGGTTTTGTCGCCGAAGGTCGGGAAGTTCTCTTCCCACTCGAGCTCTGCGATGTATTCGAGGAAGGTGTTGAGACCCTCGTCCATCCAGGTCCACTGACGTTCGTCGGAGTTGACGACCATCGGGAAATAGATGTGGCCGACCTCGTGGATGATCACGCCGATCAGCCCGTACTTGGTGTTGCGCGAGTAAGTGAGCTTGCCCGATTTTTCGTCCCGCGTCGGCCGGTAGCCGTTGAAGGTGATCATCGGATACTCCATGCCACCGCGTTCCCAGGAGTTGACCGAGATGGCCACCGGATAGGGATAGGGGAAGGAGAAGCGTGAATACACCTCCATGGTGTGGATCACCGCGTGGGTCGAATACTTCGACCAGATGGGCTCACCTTCGTTGGGGTAGAAGGACATCGCCATCACGAATGGCTGCTTGGCGTCGTTCTGCCGATAGCCCATCGCATCCCAGATGTACTTGCGCGAGCTCGCCCAGGCGAAGTCGCGGACGTTCTCGGCCTTGAATCGCCAGGTGCGCATCTGGCTGGTACCGGTCTTTTCGTTCTCCACCGCCTCTTGCGGAGTGACGATGAACACCGGGCTCTTGGCCGTCTCGGCCTTTTTCAAACGCGCCCGCTGCGTCGCCGTCAGCACGGCATCCGGGTTCTGCAGCACGCCGGTCGAGGCCACGATGTGATCGGCGGGGACCGTCAGTTCGATGTCGTAGTCACCGAATTCGAGCGTGAATTCACCGCGACCCAGGAACTGCTTGTGCTGCCAGCCCGTGTAGTCGGTGTAGGCGACCAGCCGCGGAAACCATTGCGCGAGGAAGTGCTGGTAGGTGTTGCTGTCGGGAAAGTGCTCGTAACCGCCGCGGGCGCCGATGGGGGCTTCGTCGACGATGTTCGATTCCCAGTCGAAGTTGATCTCGATGCTGGTACCCGGGCGCAGCGGCTGCGGCAGATCAATGCGCAGCATGGTGTCGTTGAGGGTGGTACGCAGCACTCGTCCGCCGGCATCACGCACGGGGCCGATCTCATAGCCGTACTTGCGGTCCTCAAACGCGTGGTGACGTCGGAGCGCCGCAAAACTCAGGCTGTCGCCGGCGCCGATCGAGTCGCGCCGCGTCCCCGAGTTGGATGCGACCTCCGAGCGCCTGGAGATCGAATCGTCCTTGAAGATGTTCTGGTCAAGCTGCAGCCAGATGTACGAGAGCGTATCCGGCGAGCGATTCATGTAGGTGATGCTCTGGCGAGCCTTGAGCCGATGACGCGTTTCGTCGAGCGTCACCTTGATGCGGTAGTCCGCGCGTTGCTGCCAGTACTGTGCGCCGGGCGCGCCCGATGCCGTCCGAACGGTGTTCGGCGTTGGCAATAACTGCTCGAGCTGGGCGAAGCGTTGGTCGGCCTGCCCGGGCGTGGTTTTGACGGCCGCGGGGGCGGTGACCGGAAGGAGGGTGACGGCCAGCAACCCGGCCAGAGCGAGGGGGGCGTGTTTCATGAGCGGATTCTAACGGCGCGGCCGGGTTTGCGGGATACTTGTCGCCGCCTCGTGAATGGAGATCGCCGATGACCCGAATGGAGAGCGCCGCAGCATTGCCCCGCGACCCCATGGCGCGGATCGCCCGCTCGAGGCACGAGTTTGGGGAGCACGGCGGGGTCAACCTGTCGATCGAAACCAGCGCCACGTTCACGGTTCTCGAGGCCGGCAAGATGCCGGAGATGTTCGAGGGGCGGGACGGGCCGCGGGGCGGCTGCTTTCTCTACGGAAGGCACTTCAACCCGACGGTCATGGTGCTCGCGCGCCATCTGGCGGCGCTCGAGGCGATGCCGAGTGCCTATTGCACGGCAAGCGGTATGGCCGCCATTTCCGGCGTGTTGCTCAACGCCTGCAATTCGGGTGAGCACATCGTCGCGGGCCAAGCCCTGTATGGTGGGACCTGGGCCTTGCTGCATGACTTCCTGCCTCGCAAGGCGGCGATCGAGACAAGTTTCGTCGATTTGGCCGATCTCGATGCCGTGCGACGAGCGTTTCGCGCCAAGACCCGGGTGCTGTACTGCGAGACGATGTCCAATCCGACCTTGCAGGTCGCCGACTTGCCGGCGCTGGCCGCGATCGCGCACGAGCATGATGCCCAGCTAATCGTCGATAACACCTTCGCGCCGGTGATCGTCACGCCGGCGCTGCATGGTGCCGATGTCGTGGTGCACAGCCTGACCAAATTCATCAACGGTGCCTCGGACATCGTCGCCGGCTGTGTGTGCGCGCAGGGCAGCACCATCGACGGCCTGTACGATCTGCACCTGGGTAGCCTCATGTTGCTCGGGCCGGCGATGGATCCCCGTGCGGCCTACGAGGTGGCTACGCGCATGCCGAGTCTCGGCATGCGGATGCGCGAGCATTCGACCCGGGCGCTGGCCTACGCGCAGTGTCTTGAGGCGCTGCGTGCCAAGGTGATGTATCCGGGCCTGCGCTCGCATCCCGATCACGCGCGATTTCGCGAACTGTGCAACGAGGGCTATGGCGCGGGCGGCCTGCTGACGCTCGATCTCGGCACGGCGGCGCGGGCGTTCCGCTTCATGGAGCACCTGCAGAACGTCGAAGATTTCGGCTACATGGCCGTGAGCCTCGGTTTCAGCGACACGTTGATGAGCGCGAGTGCCTCGAGCACCTCGAGTGAACTCGATGCCGCTGCGCTCGAGGCAGCGGGCATCAGCCCGGGTCTCGTCAGATTGTCAGTGGGCTACACCGGTGCGCTCGAGGATCGTATCGCGCAACTCGAGCGTGGCTACCATGCGGCCCTTGCGGCCTGAGGTAATGATGAATACACGTTGGCCACGCTGGATAAAAATCCTCGTCTCTTCTGCGATAGGCCTTGCGGTCATCGCCATCGGCTACTTCGTGTGGCTGATTTTCCTGGGTGGAATCGCGATCTCTGATCGGGCGATGTTGTGGAAGATGCTGCGCGAGGAGGGTGGCGAGACGCCGAACGCCGAGGTGGTCGCGCGGCAGCTGCGGGTGCCGGAAGGCTTTCGCATCGGCGTGTGGGCCGAGGATGTACCGAGCGCACGTCTGATGGCGGGTACGGCGACGGGCGATGTCTTGCTGACCCAGCCGCGCGGCGGGCGCTTGCTGCTGCTACGCGCCGATCGCGACGGCGACGGTCGATCAGATGGCCGAGTCGTGCTGTTCGAAGGACTCGATCGACCAAACGGCATCGACCTGCACGAGGGCTGGCTGTATCTGGCCGAGGCCTCTCGGGTGGTGCGGGTCCGCTTCGATGAAGCGCAGGGGCGCGTGGAGGGCACACCGCAACCGATCGTCACGGGACTTACGGCCGACGGTAACCACTGGCGCAAGAGCGTGCGCGTCGGTGCCGACGGCAAGTTGTATCTCGGGCAGGGTTCGACCTGCAATGTCTGCATCGAGCCCGACCCGCGACGCGCGACGGTCATGCGCTTCAATCTCGATGGCAGCGGCGGTGAAATAATCGCCACGGGTACGCGCAATCCCTACGGGCTCGATTGGGCGCCGTGGGATGGCGCGATGTATGCCACCGAAAACGGCCGCGATCTCATCGGCGAAGACATTCCACCCGACGAACTCAATCGCATCGAGGCGGGTCGCGACTACGGCTGGCCCTATGTCCATGGGCGCAACATCGTTGATCCAGAGTATGGCCCTGGCAATGCAGCGAAAGTCGCTGCCGCCACGCCGCCCGCGCACGCGTTCCGCGCGCACAACGCGCCGCTTGGCATTCGGTTCCTGCGTCATCCCGAGCGGCCGTCTGACTACGCGCGCACGGCGCTCGTGGCGCTGCACGGGTCGTGGAACCGTGCGGTGCCGGATGGTTACGCCGTCGTTGCGCTCGATTGGGACGCGGACGGCCGCATCCGCGAGCGGCCCTTCGTACAGGGCTTTCGCGGCGAGGCCGGTTTGATCGGTCGACCCGTCGACGTGCTCGAGGCCGCCGACGGATCGATCTACATCTCTGACGATTACGCTGGGGTGATCTACCGCGTCACTCGCTCGATGCCGCCGCCACCCCCGACATGACGCGCGGCCCGCTGCAGCGACCCGCGGCGTAGCGCTGCCACGCGGCATCTGCCCAGGGATCTTGCCGATTGCGGAATGTGGCGCGGAACAGCTGGCATCGGTCGGTATCGGGCAAACTCTCGGCTTGCATCACGGCGACAACGGTCTCGCGTGACACATTGCTTGGCAGCATGCGAATGCCGCTGTCCGTCATCGTGTCGAAGACCATCATGCGTGCTGCCGCGGCGTCTGCACTCCAGGGGAGCCACTGCGGCGACTCGGTGCTTCGACCGCGTCCGGGATTTCCGGTGGCGGCGAACTCGGCCCAGTAGCCCATCATGCGCGCGCTCAGCTCGAGGCGCCCCGCTTCGTTGCGTTCGTGGAACAAGAGTTCGGAGCGCGGCCCGAGATCAAAGAAACCGAACACGAAGGGGATTTCGAGGCCGTGTGCAGCGCCGACCACCATCGATAGGTCGATCATTCCGTAGGCGTTGCCTTGCTCGTCCCAGTCCCAACGGTATGCGTAGGCCGGTGCACCATTCGTGGCGAGGCGCTCGGCGATCGAGTCGACGCCGTCGGCTTTCCACAGCAGCGATCGATAACGCGCCTCGCGCTCGTAGTTGGCAGGATCGCGCAAGGCGTACGGTAGCCCGAAGGCACTGCGCACGAGGCGCGGATCGAACGCCATGAAGATCTTGGGCTCGTCCCGATTGGTGCCGAGAATCGTGGGTACGTCGATGTGAGTGGCGGGGTCGGCGAGCAGCGCGGCAAGTTCGCCGCGTCGGATCACCACGCCGTCCTGAAACACCGAGGGAATTCGGTCCCACTCGCTGCCCGGCTTCGGATAGGCGGCGTATAGCGCCCAGGGGTCGACGCTGCGCAGGAATACCGTTTGTTCCTCGATCGTCATACGTCGGGCCAGCGCATCGGCGGCGGCGGCGTCCGCGGCGCGGCCTTGACTGACGAGCAGCCGGCGCAGGACGGCCGCGGTGCTGAGGGGAGAGTCGTCGGTCGGCACGTTCGAAAAGCCGAACCCCAGCGACTGCACGATCAGACGATGGAACAGGCCCTCGGCCGTCGGTGTGACAAGTAGCGCGAGGGCATTGGTTCCACCGGCCGATTCACCAAACACCGTGACATTGCCGGGGTCGCCACCCAAGGCGCGCGCATTGCGCTGCACCCAACGCAGCGCGGCGACCGCATCGAGCGAGCCGTAGTTTCCGGACGCATCGAGATCCTCGGGGCCATGCGAGTCAAGCCGGGGATTGCCCGGGGGCACGAACCAACCGAATGGCCCGAGCCGGTAGTTGATCGTAACGACCACGACTTGTTCGCGCGCGGCCAGCACGCCGCCATCAACGAAGGCACCGTGGCCGACGGTATTCCCGCCACCGTGGATCCACACCATGACCGGAAGCGAACGCGTCCGAGCTTCGTCGGCGCTGAGTTTCGGCGCGTAGACGTTGACGTACAGGCAGTCCTCGGAACCCTGCTGACTGCCCGGAGCGCCGACACCCCCGAGCTGTGAGCCGTACTGCGTACACGGCTCGCCCGGCAGCAGGGCATTGCGCACGCCGCTCCAGGCCTTTGGCGGTTGCGGCGCACGCCAACGCAACTCGCCCGTGGGTGGCGCAGCGTAGGGGATGCCGAGCCAGGAGTAACCGCCCGCCGGATTGGCGTAGCCGACAATCTCTCCAGTATCGAGTTGGCGGCTGCTGGCGGGGTCACCGGGCGTGCGTTCGACCCGCTCGCGTGGCGTGCAGGCACTCAACAGGGCGATGAGCAGCAGCAGGGGCGTCAGCGCGGCGGGGCGGTGAGGTGGGTTGCGACGGTTCATAAGGGCATGCGCCTCGTGGCGGAGAGATCACTGGGGCGAGACCATAGCAGCAACCGACGCATGGTAGTCTTCTTCGCTGGTCGGCCCCGGTGGCGGAGTAGGTAGACGCTACGGACTTAAAATCCGTTGGCCGCAAGGCCGTGCCGGTTCGATTCCGGCCCGGGGCACCAGTGAATATTGATGCGGAAGTCGCTTGAGAATTGCTTCCTAAATGTCTGAATTGACGGCAGAAAATATTTGGTTCTACCGCGGCGACTATCCTGTCCTCCGAGCCCTCTCCTTTGCTCTGCGCGCCGGTGAATGTCTGCAGATTCGCGGCCCGAACGGCGCCGGGAAAACCACTCTGCTGCGTGTGCTCGCTGGACTGCTGCAGGCCGAAGAAGGCGTGGTGCGGTGGCGGGGTGAGGCGATCGGCGGGCGGGAGAGCGGGTTCCTCGCAAGCCTTGCTTACTTGCCGCATCAACCTCCCTTGAAAGCCGAGCTCTCGGGAGCCGAGAACGTGCACTTCGCAGTCGGACTACGCCGCCGCTGCACCGCTCAGCAGGTCAGGGCAGCCCTGCAACGGGTGGGCGCAGCGGCGTTTGCCGATCGGCCCGTGCGCAGTCTCTCGGCCGGACAGCGTCGACGCATCGCGTTCGCCGCGCTGCACCTCGACCCGGCACGGCTTTGGCTGCTCGATGAGCCAACGACCAACCTCGACGCCGAGGGCCAGTCGATGGTCAGCGAGTTGCTCGAGCAACATCTCGCCGGAGGCGGGCTTTCGGTCGCGGCAACGCACCAGGCGCTCGCCCTGTCGGCGGGGCGGCTCGTCGCCCTCGAGTTGTCGGGAGTCGGCGAGTGAGCGGCCCCGGTGTGTTTCGTGCTGCGGTCTGGGTCGTGCAGCGCGACTTGCGACTCGCCACGCGGCGGCCCGCGCAGGTGCTGCAACCGCTGGCGTTCTTCGCGGTGGTCACTTTGCTCTTTCCGCTCGGCTACACACCGGAGCTCGCCAAGTTGCGAGCGATCGCCCCGGGTGTGCTGTGGGTGGCCGCGTTGCTCGCCTCGATGCTCGCGCTCGAGTCTTTGTTCCGCGAAGACGCAGACGATGGCACCCTTGAGCAGTTCGTGGTGTCGGGGCAGCCGTTGACGATACTGCTGCTCGCCAAGACTGCCACGCATTGGCTGCTGACCGGTCTGCCCCTGACGCTGATGGCGCCACTTGTGGGCGGCGCGTTGGGGGTGCCCTTCGCGGCGCTCGGCGGCATACTGTCGTCGTTGGTGCTCGGGACGATTTCGCTCAGCCTGATCGGTGCCGTCGGTGCGGGTCTTACACTCGCCTCTCGACGGGGCGGGGTGCTTTTGTCGCTGCTGACGTTGCCGCTGGCCGTGCCGGTGCTGATCTTTGGCGCGCGCGCCACGGAACTCGCCATTGCCGGCGACAGTCTGACAGCCCCGTTGTACCTGCTGGGTGCCGTGGCGGTACTCGGGCTCACGCTGGCACCTCTCGCCGCAGCGGCGGCCGTGCGCATCGGTTTGGAGTGATCTGCAGATGGATTGGACCTGGTTCCACAAGTTCGGCTCCCCGCCTCACGTGTACCGGCTTGCCGGGCTACTCACGCCCTGGTTCGCGTGGCCTGCGGCGCTGCTCATTTTGGGTGCGCTATATGGCGGTCTTGTCCTCGCGCCGCCCGATTACCAGCAGGGTGACGGATTTCGCATCATTTACGTGCACGCACCGTCGGCCTGGCTGGCCGTGATGATTTATGCGGTGATGGCGACGGCCGCGGGCGTCGGTCTCATCTGGCGCATGAAGGTCGCCCATGCGGTGGCCGCCAGTTGCGCCGGAGTCGGCGCCTGGTTCACGGTGGTGTCGCTGCTCACCGGCATGCTGTGGGGCAAGCCGATGTGGGGCACGTATTGGGTGTGGGATCCGCGACTGACCGCGCAGTTGATCCTGCTGTTCCTCTATCTCGGCTTCATGGGTCTGCGCGCCTCGATCGATGACGTGTCGCGGGCCGACCGTGCGAGCGCCGTGCTCGCGCTTGTAGGCGTGGTCAACCTGCCGATCATCCGCTATTCGGTCGAGTGGTGGAATTCCATCCATCAGGCCCCCTCCGTCATGAAAATGGATCGCCCGTCCATGCCGTTCGACATGCTGGCGCCGTTGCTGGCGATGCTGCTCGGCTTCAGTCTGTATTTCGGTGCGGTGCTGCTGATCCGCCTGCGTGCGGAGATCCTGCGGCGGGAACGCAACGCGAGCTGGATCCGCGAGGAACTGACATGAATGAATTTTTTTCGATGGGCGGGTACGCCCTGTTCCTGTGGCCGGCCTACGCGGTGACGCTGCTCGCCATCGTCGTCAACGTGTACACGGCGCGGCGCGATCTTGATCGTGCGCGTACCGAGGCACGCCGTCGCCTCGCGAGCGGCGCAACGGGCGACGCGCCGTCGGTCGCCGCCGCCGCTAGCGCAGTGGGGGGGCAGCCATGACGCCGCGGCAACGTCGCGTGACTTTGGTGGTCGGTATCCTGGTCGGCGTCTCCGCGGCAGTGGCGCTGGCGGTGCGGGCGATGAACGAGAACGTGATGTTCTTTTTCGACCCCACACAAGTGGCCTCGGGCGAGGCGCCCATCGACAAACGTTTCCGGCTCGGCGGCATGGTTCGACCGGGCACGGTCGTGCGTGAGCCGGGGACCTTGGAGATGCGCTTCGTGGTCACGGATTTCCAGAAGGATGTGTCCGTGAAGTACTCGGGTATCGTGCCCGATCTGTTCCGCGAGAATCAGGGTGTCGTCGCGCATGGTCGGTTGGGTGCCGACGGTACGTTCGTGGCCGATGAAATTCTCGCCAAGCACGACGAGAACTACATGCCGCCCGAGGTCGCTCGGGCGATCAAGGAAAAGCACGGTGGCGTGATGCCGGTGAATCCTGACGTGCGCAGCGTGCCGCGCACATGATCGCGGAACTCGGTCACTTCGCGCTGATCCTCGCGCTACTTGCAGCCGTGATGCAGGCTGCGTTCGGTTTGATTGGTCCTGCGGTCGACAAACCGGCATTGACTGCGGTTGTGCGACCTGCGACCAGCGCCCAATTCGTGCTGGTCACGATCTCGCTCGGTGCTCTGGTCTGGGCCTTCGTGCAGAACGACTTCTCCGTCGAGTACGTGGCGAGCAACTCGAACAGCGCCTTGCCACTGCTCTATCGGGTCTCGGCGGTCTGGGGTGCACACGAGGGCTCGCTGCTGCTTTGGGCCTGGATCCTTGCGGGCTGGACGCTGGCGGTGTCGTGGCGTTCAGGCGGCTTGCCGGAGGGGTTCGCCGCGCGCGTGCTCGGCATCTTGGGTCTCGTCAGCATCGGCTTTCTGCTCTTCACGCTCGCCACGTCGAATCCGTTTGCGCGACTGGAGCCTGCCGTGCCCGATGGTCGCGACCTGAATCCGCTGTTGCAGGATCCCGCGCTCGCGGCGCACCCGCCGATGCTCTACGCAGGTTACGTCGGACTCTCGGTGGCTTTCGCCTTTGCCTGCGCGGCGATGATCGAAGGACGGCTCGATCAGACCTGGGCGCGATGGACCCGGCCCTGGACCACGGTGGCCTGGGCATTCCTCACTGTCGGCATCGCCCTCGGCAGCTGGTGGGCGTATTACGAGCTGGGCTGGGGTGGCTACTGGTTCTGGGACCCGGTCGAGAACGCCTCGTTCATGCCGTGGTTGATCGCTACCGCTCTTATCCATTCGCTTGCGGTCACCGAGAAGCGCGGTCTCTTCAAGAGCTGGACGCTGCTGCTCGCCATTCTCGCTTTTTCGCTGTCGTTGCTCGGCACCTTCCTCGTACGCTCAGGCGTGCTGGTATCCGTGCATTCGTTTGCGGCGGATCCTGCGCGCGGGATGTTCATTCTCATTTTCCTGGTCATGATCATCGGCGGGGCGCTGACGCTCTACGCGTGGCGGGCGCCGCTGCTGCGCAGCGAGGCCGGATTCGAATTCACCTCGCGCGAATCCTTCTTGCTGTTCAACAACATTCTGCTTGTCGTGGCAGCGGCGGTCATTTTTGCCGGCACGATGGCGCCCTTGATCTCCGACGCGCTCGGCCTCGGCACACTCTCCGTCGGGCGGCAGTACTTCGATCCCGTGTTCCTGCTGCCGACGTTGCCGCTGCTGGCGCTCGCCGCGGTAGGCCTGCATTCAGGGTGGAAGCGCGGTCGCGTGAGCGATCGCCGCGCGGCGATACTCTGGACGCTGCTCGCTGCGGTGCTCGTGACCCTGCTGCTGGTGCTCGGCGTGTGGGAAGGGGCGAAGATTCTGACCCCGGTGGGATTTGCACTCGGGGTTTGGCTGATCTTGTCCTCGCTCGTCGATCCGATCGATCGCTGGCGTCGCAAGTTGACGCTCACGCCTGCACTGCTCGGCATGGCGCTCGCACACGCCTCACTGGGTGTGTTCGTCGTCTCGATCACGGCGGTCGAGACCTACACTCGCGAGCGTGACCTCGCACTCGCGGTGGGTGAGGCAGGGCAGGTGGGTGAGTTTGAATATCGCCTGACCGGCTTGAGTGGCGTCGAGGGCCCCAACTACGACGCGCTGCGCGGCGAAGTGGTCGTCACCGAGGGTGGCAAGCCCGTCGGCGTGCTGTATCCGGAGAAGCGCAATTATTGGGTGCAGCGTCAGGTAATGACCGAGGCCGGCATCGACATGCAGTGGACGCGCGATGTGTTCGTGGCGCTCGGCGAAGACCTGGGCGCTGGCCGCTGGAGCGTTCGCGCCCAAGTGCGTCCGCTCATCAACTACGTCTGGTTCGCCGCCGTGCTGATGGCGCTCGGTGGCATCTGGGCCGCCTGCGATCGGCGTTATCGGCGAGAGCCGCGTGCATGAATCGATACCTGCTGCCCGGCGGTGTGTTCCTGCTGCTCGTGATCGTGCTGTATATCGGCATCCAGCGCGCACCGCAGAAGACCGTGATTCCCTCGGCCCTGCTCGGCAAGCCAGCCCCGCAGTTCACGCTGCCGGTACTCGGCCGCAACGAATCTTTCAGTTCGACATCGCTCGCCGGGCGTTGGCATGCCATCAACGTCTGGGGGACCTGGTGTCCGGAGTGTCGTGTCGAACACGACATGCTGCTGCGCATCGCCGATTCGGGTGAGCTGCCGCTGATTGGCTTCAACTGGAAGGACGATGATGCCGCAGCGCTCGATTGGCTCGCGCAACTCGGCAATCCGTACTCAGTGGTGGTGGCGGACCGAGAGGGTCGCGCTGCCATCAATTGGGGTGTGTACGGTGCACCGGAGACGTTCCTCATCAATGACCGAGGCATCGTGGTGCACAAGCACGTCGGTGCAATGACCCAGGAAGTTTGGGAGCGGGAGTTTCGCGCGCGTCTGCCACGCACTGCAGCGTTGCCCGGGGCGTTGAAATGATGCGTTGGGCGCGCGGCTTCCTCGCTGGGGTAGTGGTGCTGGTGCTCTCCGGTAGCGCGCTCGCCATCGATCCCATCGAACTCGCCGATCCTGCCTTGCAAGAACGCTATCGGGAATTGACCCACGAACTGCGGTGCATGCAGTGCCAGAATCAGTCGATCGCCGATTCGCCCGTGGGCCTCGCAGGAGATCTGCGTCGCGAGGTTCGCGAATTGCTCGAAGCCGGCAAGACGGACGCCGAAATACGCGAGCACTTGCGCGCGCGGTACGGCGACTTCATTCTGTTTCGCCCCGTATTCAATTGGCGCAATGCGTGGCTGTGGGTCACTCCGGTGATCCTGCTGCTCCTTGGGCTCGCGGTAGCGATGCGCGTCATACGCCAGCGTGCACGTCTTGCAGCGACCGACACTTCTTCGCCGGATGACCCCGTAGCATGACCACGTTTCTCATCGTTGCCGTCGTTCTGGGCTTGTTGACTGCGGCCTGGGTGTTGCGCCCGTTGTGGTCCAGCGGCCAAAGCCGTGGGCTGCCGCTCGGTCTCGGAGTGGCATTCTGCGCAGCGGCGATCGGTCTCTATTTGTTGTGGAGTCGCTGGAGCTGGCCCGCCGATGCACCGTCCGCCGCTGATACACCCGCAGGGATGGTGAAGCGTCTGGCCAAGCGATTGGAGAACGAACCCAACGACGTCGCAGGCTGGTTGATGCTCGGCCGGTCCTATGTGGCGCTCGAGCAGTTTCCGCTGGCGCTGCGTGCCTATCAGCGTGCAGATCGCCTCGAGAGCGGGCGCAACGCCGAGGCGCTGATCGGCATGGCTGAGGCGATGGTGCTGCAGGCCGATGGTGTCGTGGACGAACGCGCCGGGCGAATCTTTGAGCAGGCGCTCGTGCTTGCTCCGAATTCCGAGCGGGCCTTGTTTTTTACAGGTGTCGCGGCCCAACGGCGCGGCGATGCGGCGACGGCCATCGCGCGGTTCCAGTCGCTGCTTGCGCTCAATCCGCCCGAGAATATCCGCCCGATACTCGAACAGCAGATCGCCGTACTACAGGCGGGGGTAGGCGCTGCCGCACAGTCTGCCGTCAGTCCGCAGGCTTCGAGCGGTGTGCAGGCTTCGAGCGGTGCGCAGGCGGCGAGCGGTGCGCAGGCGCGGGTTCGGGTCAGCATCGCGATCGCGCCGGTCTTTGCATCGCGAGTCACTCCCGGGGCGACGTTGTTCGTATTCGTGCGTAAGCCCGGGCAGCCTGGGCCGCCGCTTGCCGTCAAACGCTTGCCGGCCGCTCTGCCGGTCACGGTGGAACTCGGGCCTGAGGACAGCATGGTGCCGGGGCTTGCGATCAGTGCGGGCGATGGCGTCGAAGTGTCGGCGAAGATTTCCGCAGACGGCAGCGCCACACCTCGAAGCGGTGATGTGGTTGGACGCGTGGCGTACACCGTCGGCAAGGATGGCCTCAAACCCCTGCTGATCGATGGTCTGACGCCGTGACCCCACCGGCCTCCGAGCAGTCCCCCGAGGCGCCCGGGGCAGGCGAGGTCGCGCGTCCCGATGTAGCGGCGTCCGGCGGCCTGTTCGCGCGATGGCGTGGTCTGATCGAGCCAGGCGAGGCGCCCGCGCTGTTCGCGGCGGCAGGCGCCTATTTTTTGCTGCTCGCCGGCTACTACATGCTGCGCAGCCTGCGAGAAGCGTTCGCACTCGAAGTCGGTCGCGACTTCATCGCCACGCTGTTCTACATCACCTTCGTCGTCATGATGGTGATCCTTCCCGTGTACTGGTTCATCGTTGCGCGCTTGCCGCGGCGCTGGCTGTTTCCGGTGATCTATTCGGCCGTCGTTGTGCTTTTTGGCGTGCTGGCAGTGGGCCTCGGCGCGGAGCCCGGCAATCGCGTGCTCGCGGCGACGTACTTCGTTGCCGTGACCTCGCTCAATCTGTTCATCGTCTCCGTGTTCTGGAGTGTGATGGTCGACGCTTGGCGATCGCAGTCCGCCAAACGCCTATTCGGTTTCATCGCCGCGGGCGGCAGTGCGGGAGCCATTGCAGGTCCGTTGTTTAATGCGCTGTTCGTCGAGCGTTTGGGTCCGAGTCCAACGATATTCGTCGCCTGCGCGCTGATCGCTCTGGCTATCGTGGTGGGCCGTCGGGCGCAGCAGCTCGAATACGGCGTGACGAGCGGGCGAGAGCAGGGACGTGACCGGCTCGCCTTACCGGTCGGCGGTCGCGCGATCGACGATTTGCGCCGACTGTTCACTTCGCCCTATCTGCTGGCGATCGCTGCACTGATCGTCGGTGGTCAGGTGCTGGGTGGGTTCATGTATCAGGAGCAAGCGAAATACGTCGAATCCGCGTACCAGACGCTTGCTGAGCGTGCCGCGTTGTTCGCCCGCATTGATCTTGCTGTGAGCCTGCTCGCGCTGGTGTTCCAGGCGGGCGTCGTTGGGCTCGTTGCCAGTCGCGGCGGTCTGCGCGCTGCACTGGGACTGGTGCCGGCCTTGTTGATCGCTTCGCTCGTGCTGCTGGCGCTCATCCCGGTAGGTGTCGTGCTCATCGTGACCCAAGTGTTCCGTCGTGCCGTCGACTATGGCCTGTTCAAACCGACGCGCGAGATGCTGTTCACCATCCTGAACCCCGAGAGCAAGTTCAAGAGCAAGAGCCTGATCGACACGCTCCTGCAGCGTGGCGGCGACAGCCTGAGTCAGATCGCCTATCCGCTCGTCGCAGGGTTCGGGCTCGCGGGAGTGGCTTGGGTTTTGGCGGGTGTCAGTGCGGTCATGCTCGCCGTTGCGGTGTGGCTGGGCACCGTGTTCGGCGCCCGGGAATCGGCCGCACCACCGCGATGACCGCTTCGACCGGCTTGCCGGCGGCGCGAATGGCCGCCGATGGTCGTTTGCGCGTCGATTGGTCGGCGCTGCTGCGCATCGCCGCGCCCCTGATGGTGACCAACGCAATCCAGTCGATCCTCAGTCTCACCGATACCTGGTACATCGGCCGACTGTCGACCGAGGCGGTCGCCGCGATCGGCGCGATCTATTGGCTGGTGACTTGCGTCGTTCTCATACTGGGCGGTGTCGGCCTTGCAGTGCAGACGTTTGCCTCGCAGGCCGAGGGCGGCGGACGGCGTCGCCGGGCCTCGCAGGCGGCTTGGAACGGCTTGTGGTCGTCGTTGTTTGCGCTGCCGCTCTTTCTGCTGGCGGCGGCGCTCGGGGCGCCCCTGATTGGTGCTTTTGCCCTGTCGCCGGGCATTGAGCGGCTCGCGCTCGACTACTGGGAGCCGCGGATGGCCGGCGCCTTCCTCGGTGCAATGACCTGGGCGGCGATGAGTTTCTTCAATGCGATCGGCGCCACGCGCATCACCCTGATCGTCGCGCTCGTGACGACTGTGGCCAACGTACCCGCCAATGAATTTTTCATGTTTCACCTCGGCTGGGGCATGAGCGGGGCTGCGTGGGGCACCAACCTCGCGCAAGTCGTCGGCTTGCTGGTGGGCATGGCCCTGCTGTGGTGGGGTCCCATCGCCACGCGATATCGCACCCGCCTGACCTGGCGACCGCGGGGATCGATGATCCGTCGGCAATTGGGGGTCGGTTTGCCAATCGGCGTGATGTACGGGGCCGATGTGCTCGGGGTCGCGTTGATGCAGTTGATGGTGACGCGGGTCGATACCGCCGGTGCGGCGGCCACGCAGATCGTGATGATGCTCACTTCGCTCGCCTATTTGCCGGCGATCGGTCTTGCGACGGCCGGCACCTCCGTGGTCGGTCAAGCGATCGGCGCGGGCGATCGGTCGTGGGCGCGGCATCTCGGTACGTCGATCATCCTGTGTTGTGCCGGCTTCATGACCTCGGTGGCGTTGCTTCTGCTGCTGTTTGGGCCATGGGTGCTGCCGTGGTTTCTCTCCAGCGCCGATGCCTCGGCGGGAGCTGCCGTGCAGCTTGCGCTGTTGCTGTTGTGGCCGGCAACGGCCTATCAGTTATTCGATGGCCTAAACTTTGGCTCGAGCTTCTGCTTGCGTGCGGCGGGCGACACGCGAGTGCCGGCGATCACCGCGCTGTTGTTGTCGTGGCTGTTCTTTATTCCACTCGCACACATGCTGGTGTTCAGCGATGAGCAGGCGTGGGTGGGTGGCTTGCCGCAATGGGGGCTCGGGGCGCTCGGTGGCTGGCTCGCCTTGATGAGCTACGTGGTGGTGCTCGGTACGCTGATGTTCATGCGCTGGCGATCTGATCGTTGGCAGCAGATCGAGTTGTGGGGGAGCCGGTCCTCCGCGAACGACTGATCGCGAAGACTAACGGCGCGCGCTGCGCCAGTGACGCATCATCACCCAGCCACCGATCATGCCGCCAAGATGGGCGAAGTGGGCGATGCCACTCGCCGTGCCGGTGACGCCGAGATAGAGCTCCACTGCTGCAAAGATGAGTGCAAAAAACCATGCCGGCATCGGAATGGGCGGGATAAGCGGCACCACCTTGCGTGTCGGAAACATCATCGCGAAGCCGAGCAAGAGCCCGTAGATTCCACCTGAGGCGCCCACCGTCGGGGACAATTCGCCGATCGAGGCCGTCACCGCGAGTTGGGTCAGCGCTGCGGCCAGTACGCTCGCGAAGTAGAACTTCAGGAAGTTTTTCGCACCCCAATACTGTTCAAGCTCGCTGCCAAAGCTGACGAGACCGATCATGTTGAAGGCGATGTGCGTCACGCTGCCATGCAGGAACGCGTAACTCAGTAACTGCCATGGCTGAAAGCCGTTTCCAAGCGGCCATAGCGCAAAATCCTCGAGCAGGCCGGGGTCCCAGAACTGCAGCGCGAACACGCCCACATTGGCGAGCAGCAGGCCGCGGACACAGGGGCCCATGCCACCGAACATCAGTGACTGTCCAACCAAGCGAACAGCCGCTGACAAAAGCGGATTTTCTGCTCTTTTCCGGCGACCACGTGCGCAAGGTCATCCCAGGTTTCACCCACGGCGCCCGGAATAGCATGCTCGATGGGTAGCGTCGTGCGCGGGCTCGTGACGATATCGAGGGCGGCGTGAATGACGAGGGTCGGGCAGCGCACCGCAGCGAGACGACTGCGCGAATCGAAAGCGATGCAGGCATCAACGAGGCGGGAGTGCGCCTCGTAGCGACCGTTCAGTTCCTTCCAGCCGCCCTGAGGCCCAAGGAGCTTTTCCTTGTTGGTGTTGTAGTACTCCGGTGTGAAGGACATCAGCGTGACCAACTTCTGGAAGGCAAAGAATCCGGCATCACGGTGCACGGCGCGGAACATGTCGAGCTGATCGCGAAGGAAACTGTCCACTTCGCACCATGCGCCAGTGTTGAGCATGCTGCGTGCGAGATCCGGTCGACGCATCGCGATCTCCTGCGCCACGCAGGCGCCCATGCCGACGAGGCCGATCAGGTGCACGTTGCTAAGGCCCAGGTGATCGAGCAGCCCGATCGCATCGTCGGCGTGCAAGGCCATCGTCGAGGGGATGGACGGATCGTCGCTCGATTGGCCGATGCCCCGATAATCGAAAATGATCACCTGATTGCGTTCGGTCAGGCCGCGCGCGAGGTGGTGGTGATTGTCGCGACAAAAACTGCCCCAACCGCCCATGCACAGCACCGGATCGCCCTGACCGATCACTTCGTAGTACATGTCGTGGTTGTTGATGCGTGCAATGGGCATGAGGGCTCCGGTCAGAAAGGTTTGGTGATACCGAGAAAGGCGATGCCGATCAGCAGGGCGTAGAGACCGAGGACGTAGCGGATCGCGCCATCGACGGCGGCGGTGATGCGTGCCTCGAGTGCCGGCGAACTACCTTCGGTGGCCAGTTGCACAAAGGCAGGGCCGATCGGTCGGAACGCAAAGTCGATACCGATGCCTAGGGCAAAAATGAGTGCGAACAGCAGCAGCTTGGCGCCGAACCAGGCACCCGGCAGCCAGCCGTTGCCGCTCAGCGCGTCCAGGGCGAGATAGCCGAGAATCACGAGCAGCAAGGCTTGCAAGGCCAGATGCGCGCGGTTGAGTTGCTCGGCGCGGGGCGTGCCCTCGAACTTGCCGATGGCGAAGAGCAGGGCGATCCAGCCCAGGGAGACGGCCCAGGCGGCGATGAACGCCGACACGGGCACCACGGCGAAGCCGCCCGAGGCCGTGACATGCAGGCCGACCGGGAACATGACCGCAAAACAGAGCCGGGGTACGAGGTCGATGGCGACCGCCATGCGCAGGGCGAAGGCGCGTTCGGCAAAACTCAATTCGGCTCGTTTGGCAGCGCGGGCGAGCAGCAGCACGCCGAGATCGGCGCCCAGCCAGTAGACGAGCAGCATGACGTGCAGGAAAACCCACAGAGAATGTTCCATGATCCGATTCTACGAAATGTCATCGGGGAATACCTGTCCATGGGTGCCGAGTCGTACGTGCTGATCAAGTTGCTGCACATCTTGCTCTTCGTCTACTGGTTGGGCGCGGACATCGGGGTGTTCTACTCCGCGCGATTCGTCCGCGAGGCGTCGCTCGGACGCGAGGCACGGCAGACGGCCACGCGGATCATGGGCTGGGTCGATCAGATTCCCCGCTACTGCCTTGTGTTGATGCTGCCCGTCGGCTACACGCTCGCCCTGCAGGTCGGCGTGGTGCAGTTGCCGCCCGTGTTCCTCGTCTTGCTCTGGGTTATCGGCGCCGCCTGGCTTGCGATGGTCTGGGCGATTCATCACTACCAAGGCACGCCGCGTGCTGAGCGGCTGCGCAGCATTGATCTCGTCTGGCGTGTCGTGCTGGCGCTCGGTCTTGTGTGGGATGCCGTGCAGGGCTTTCAGCGCACGGGGCATCTCTACACGGACTGGATTTCGCTGAAGTTCCTCATCTTCGCGGCGCTGATCGGCTGCGGCATCATGATCCGCGTGCTGGGCAAGCCCATTGGCCCCGCGTTGCGGGCGATTCTCGCGAGCGGATCGACGCCTGAGCTCGAGGCGCAGGTCGCCCGCGGCTTCAGCCGGACTCGACCCTTTGTCCTCGCGATCTGGGTGCTACTCGTCGCTGCGGCGTGGGTTGGTATCGCCAAGCCGGAGCTTTAGTGAAGCATCGCGCGCTGCGAGGGCGTATCGCCTATCTGCACGATCGCGACGGCGAGCGCGGCCGGGAGTGGTTCAGTATCAGCGTTCAGGACGATGGCACGCGGACCCTGCGTGCGCAGTGCGAAATGGACGACGAGGATCTGCTGCGTGATGTGACCTACACCGTCGACGGCAGCTGGAGACCGCTCGATGCGTTCGTCAGACTCACTCGGGCGCAGCGTTTCGTCGGCAGCGCATGGTTTCGGTTCGACGATCAGGGTGCCGAGTGCGAGTCGTGGACGGCGAGTGAGGGGCGATTGTCGCAACGTGTGGCGTTGTCGCAGCGGCCGCGGGTGTTCGCGCCGCATCCGCTCGTCGGCGATGGATGGCAAGCGGCCGCGTACGACTTCAGCGCAGGACCCGGGCGGCAACGCCTCTGGCCGTGTACCAATAGTTCACCACGGCATGACGGCGGATCGGGTCCGGCGATCGGGGTCGTGCAGAAGGATCTTGAGTATGTGGGCGATGAGACACTCACCGTAGCGGCGGGCACGTTCCGGGTCCGGCACATGCGCATCCATCATCTGATGCCGTGGATGGCCGCCTGGACGCCGCTTGAGTTCTGGGTGACTCCGGAGGATTGCATGCTCGTGCGCATGCGCTGGGACACGCTCAGCAGCAGCTACGATCTCGTCGAGCTCGAGGGCGTGCCGCGCTAGGCAGGCACCTGCATCCCGCGCTGCACTGCAGGGCGTGCGCCAACGAGTGCCGCCCACCGGGCGAGATGCGGATGCCCATCGAGTGAGCCCGGGAAGCGCTTCATGGAAACGGTGGCCACCGGATAGGCGATGATGTCCGCGATGCTGTACTCATCGCCTACGAGATACGTCGTCTTGCCGAGTTGTTGCTCCAGCACACCGGCCATGCGCAAACAGAGCTTGTCGTAGTAGCTAATTGCCCAGGGTAGCTTTTCGGGCGCGACCACGTTGAAAGCGAACTGACCACTGAACGCGGGGCCCACGTCACCGGAGACGATACCGACCCACTCCAGTGTCTTCGCCCGCGCGCGACCTGTCACGGGCAACAAGCGTCCGGTTTTTTCGGCGAGGTAGATCAGAATCGCTGCCGACCCGTACACCGCGAGCGGTGCGCCATCGCCGGCATCGTGATCAACGATGGTGGGCAGGCGAGCTACGGGATTAATGGCGAGAAACTGGGGGTCGAAGTTGTCGCCCTTGCGCAGGTCGTAACTGTGGACCCGGTAGTCAAGTGCGAGCTCCTCGAGCATGATCGAGGCCTTGTAGCCGTTCGCCGTCGGCACGGTGTGCAGATCAATCATGGGTCGATGATGCAGGAGGGGTATCGATGACGCAAATACTCAGGGGCTTCGTGTCCATCGCCGAGGGTCAGGTGCATTTTCGTCGCATTCAGCGCGAGCAGGGTCGCCCGCTGTGGATGGTTCACGCCTCGCCCTCGTCGAGTCTGGGTCTCGTCGGCTTGATGCGAGAGTTCGGTCGCACACGCCCGGTCATCGCCCCCGATACGCTCGGCAATGGTGATTCCGTGCCCGCTGCGCCGGACTCCCCGGACATTGCGTACTACGCCGACTCGAGTTTGCGAGTCATGGATGCGCTCGGCATCGAGCAGGCGGATCTCTACGGCAGTCATACCGGCGCTCACATCGTGGCCGAAATGGCGATCGCGCAGCCGCAGCGATTCGGTCGAGTGATCCTCGATGGCATCGGCATGTTCAGCCCGGAGCGAAAGCGCGAGTATCTGGCGAACTATGCGCCTGCAGTCATGCCCGATGCGTTCGGCTCGCAGATCCACTGGGCCTGGCACTTCGTGCGCGATCAAGCCTGGTTCTTCCCCTATTTTCGCCGCGACGCGGCGCACTTGCGCGGTATCGATATGCCACCGGCCGAGGTGCTTCACGAGACCACTGTGGAGGTGCTCAAGGCGATTCGCACCTACCACAAGGCCTATCGCGCTGCGTTCGCCCACCCCGATCGTGAACGACTGCCACTCATCACGCTACCGACCCTCGTCATGGCCGATGCCTCAGACCCGCTAAAGACCGGGGTGGCCGAGGCTGCGGCCTGCATTCGTGGTGCGCACAGCCGAATCTTCGAAGAGGCCGATGCCACCACCAAGATGGCGACGCTCGAGCGCTTTCTCGATCAGGGCGTGATCTGAATCCCGCTACTTGGCTCGCAAGTCGAGCCAGCGTGCGGGACGCAGCGCCGTCAGGTTGTCGTCACGCCAGCCGATCACTCGCTGCGACACGAGGCGACGACTGACGAGGTAGTAGAGCGGGATCAGCGCGCGATCGTCGACCAGCAACTGTTCTGCGGCGGCAAGCTGCTGCAGCCGTTTTGTCGGATCGGTGCTGCGGGCAGCCGCATCGAGCAATTGCTCGAACTGCTCGTTATCGTAGGCACCGCCGTTCGATGGGCTTCCGCGCCGCAGGAACGAGAAAAATCCCGTGGCATCGAGGTAGGGTGAGAAGAGTGCCGCGCGCACAATTTCGAAGTCGCCGTTGCGTGTGGCGACTTCGACGACCTGTCGCTCGGCATTGCGCAGCGATACCTTCACGCCGATCTGTTGCCACATCGCCGCGATGGCCACAGCGACTTTCTTATGTTCCTCGCTCGTGTGGTAGAGCAGCTCGACCTCGAAGGGGCGTTCCGGACCGTAGCCGGCTGCACGCATCAGTTGGCGGGCGAGGGCTGCTCGGTCGGCATGGCTGCCGTTGACCGTGCGTGCTTTGGGAAAGCCCGGCAAGCCCGGTGGCACGAGGCTCCAGGCGGGTCGGTCCCCTGCACGGACGATGTTGCGGGTTAATACGTCGCGATCGATGGCGAGTGTCAGCGCATGACGGATGCGAATGTCGCGGAACTTGGGCAGTCGGTGGTTGAACACGTAAGCCGTGACGCCGAGCGAGGGTGCGAGCCGCAGCTCACGCGGCGCTTCGGCGCGCAACCAATCGAGCTTCTCCGGTGGGAAGTTGGTGAGCGCATCGAGATCGCCGGTGAGGAAACGGCGCAATCCCGAATTCAGATCGCCGATCGCGTGGTATTCGACGCCATCCAACTTGACCGAGGCGGCTGCATGGAAACGCGGATTGCGCTTGACGCGTACCGGTTGCCCCGGGATCCAGCTCGAAAGCATGAACGGGCCGTTGCCGACAAAATTCTCGGCTCGCGTCCAGGCACGGCCGTGCTTTTCGATGACATGCCGAGGCAGGGGCGCAAACACGGGGAACGCAACGATCGACGGAAAATAAGGCGCAGGCAGCGCGAGCCGGATGCGCACGGTGCGCGTGTCACTCGCACTCACGCCTAGGGATTCCGGCGGCCGCTCGCCGCGCAGCACGGCGCGGCCGCCCTCAATCAGGTCGATCCACGCGGCGAGTCCCGTGCCCGCCGTTGCGGGGTCGGCAAGCCGACGCATCGACCATACGAAATCAGCGGCCGTGATCGGGCGACCATCGGAATAGGTGAGGCCGCGACGCAAGGTGAAGGTGTAGGTCAGGCCATCGGCGCTAATCTCGTATCGCTCGGCGGCACCTGGGACCGGCCGGCCGCGCGCATCGAGCGTGAGGAGGCTCTCGAACAGGTCGTTGTTGACGACGAGTGCAGGCGCTGCGACTGCAACGTGGGGGTCGAGGGAATCAGGCTCGCCGGGATGGCCACTGCGCAGCACGCCGCCCGCCTGTGCCGTGGCAATGAGGCCGCAGAGCAGCAGCGCTACGAGCAGGCGCGACATCATTCCTGCTGCGGCAGGCGACCGGCACCGGTATCTGGAGCTCGCTGCGGGGCGGTGAGCACGCCGCGGCGAGTCAGATCGGCGATCACCTCCGCCTCGACGCGACGGTTGTCGGCGACGCCTGTCCCTACGCGATCCGCCCAGCCATCGAGGGGCCAATTCTGCGCCGCCGCGTAGATCGGGGCGTGGATGCCCGGGGACAGTTCTGCAAGGAAATTCAGGCTCGCGCGGGCACGCCGTCGACGCAGCGCTTCGATGTCGATCTCCGCCGTGATCTGCGTTTCGCCGGCAGACTCAGCCATGTTGAGCACCTTGCCGTGGAAGTCGATGATCTGCGAATGACCATGTGACACGTCGGAGGGTCCCTCGCCATCCAGCACGGGACCGCAGTTGGACATGGCGAGGAAGGCGTGGTTTTCGTACGCACGAACGCGGCGGGCGAGCTCCCAGCCGCCGTCCGGCAAGTGATAGCTGCTGCGGCCTTCGCTCGAGATGTGCAGGAAGATCTCCGCACCCTGCAGTGCGAGGCAGCGTGTGACTTCCGGAAAGTTGATGTCGTAACAGACCAGACAGCCCAAGTTGCCAAGTGGCGTGCGCAACACCGGAAAGAGCGAGCCTGCACCGCCGTAGCGGCGGGTGTAGTCGGAGTAGACGTCGCCGGGGCGCGTCTTGCCCGTCATCGCGTAGAGCTTGCGGTAGACGAGTGCGAGCTTGCCCGTCGGGTCGAGGATGAAGGCCGTGTTCCAGAAGCGCCCAGGAAACTCGTCCAGCACTTCGTAGATCATACCGGCGACGTAACACCCCGCGCTCGCCGCCGCGCGGCCGAGCGTCGCGAGTTCCGGTCCATCGAGTCGCAGCGAGGCCTCGATCCAATCCTCATTGCTGCGCCCTGGCTGAAAGCCATGCAGAAAAAACTCGGGGAACACCACGAGCTTGCTGCGCGAATAGCGTTGAGCCACGCGGATGTGCTCGCAGGCGCGCTCGAGGTTGTCCTGCAGCGCATCTCGCCGCAGGGGTGCATCGCCCTTGAAGACTGGCTTGACGGCCGGCTGCACGACGGTAAGGTTCCAAGGTTCCTGCATGGTGAATTCCGTGTGGTGGAAGTGGTCCCAGTGGGACATTGTCTACGTTGATATTGTCTAGGTTGTTCTAGGTTGTTCAAGGAGTCCGAGTATGTCCGCCGTAACCCCTCTCAAGCGCACCGCCATCATCGTCACCGACTTGCGGCGATCGCTCAAGTTCTACCGCGACGTTCTCGGCATGAACGTTTGGGTGCAGGGCAAGGCCGGGCGCGAGTTGCCTGCGCTGTTTCGCCTGCTCGGTGCGCCGCCGTGCACCACACGCTGGGTGATCCTGCAGTCCGAGGACGTGGACTGGGGCATGGTGGGTCTGTTCGAACTCAGCAGGCCGGCGCCGCCCACCGATCGGCATCGCTCGCGCAAGCGAGCCAATCGCGGCGAGGCCTGTCTCGTATTTCATACGCCCGATGTCGAGGCAATTCACCGCGGTGCCGTCAAGTTGGGACTCGAGATTCTCTGTCCGCCGACCTTGCTGGAACTCGCGGCGCACGGCGTCGTGTCCAAGGAGATGACCTTGCGTGACCCGAATGGTGTGCTGGTGAATTTCATCCAGAACATCAAGGGCGGCAGCGTCGGAATTTCCAATCGCTTTCCCGGTCTGCGCCGTCGGGCCGTCAAGAAGCCCCGTAACGGTGCATCTTCACGGGGTCGATCGGGATGATGGTGGCCTTGAGCTCGGTGAAGAACTCGAGGCTCGCCTGTGGGCCGTCGCGACCAATGCCTGATTCTTTGTAGCCGCCGAAAGGCGCACGCAACTCGCGCATCATCGGCGTGTTCACCCATACGGTGCCAGCGCGGATTTCGCGGCTGCAGCGCATCACAGTCGACAAATCCTCGGACCAGACGTAGGTGACAAGACCGAAGTTCGAGGAGTTGGCGATGTGGATCGCCTCATCGAGGGTATCGAAGACGAGGAATGTGGCGAAGGGGCCAAAGATTTCCTCCTGGCATACCCGCGAGTCGTTGTGCGGCGCAAGCACGGCGGTCGGCTCGATGAACCAGCCTTTCTCGTGTTGCTCAGAGCGTCGGCCGCCAGTCAGCAGCGTGGCGCCATCGGCCTTCGCGACTTCGACGTAGGACAGCACCCGCTCCATGTGTTGACGGAACGCGAGCGGGCCAATCTCCGTCGAAGGCAGCATCGGGTCGCCGAGTCGGATCTTGCGTGCACGCTGCACGAAACGCTCGATGAGCGCATCGGCGATGCCACGCTGCACCAGGATGCGCGAGCCGGCGAGGCATTGCTGGCCGTTGTTGCCGAAGATGCCGGCCAGTGCACCATCGAGTGCACGCTCTACGTCTGCCGTATCGAAGATGATATTGGCCGACTTGCCGCCGAGTTCCAGTGCGACGGGCTTGAGGTTGCGCCCGGCAGCCGCAGCAATCGCACGACCGGTCACGGTGCCGCCGGTGAAGCCGACCATGTCGATGCCGGGGTGCGCGACGAGTGCGTTACCCGTCACGGCGCCACGGCCGTTGACGAGATTGACCACACCCGGAGGTAGGCCTGCTTCGTGGAAGATCTCGACCATTCGGCGCATCGACAACGGCGTGTACTCCGAGGGCTTCAACACGCAGGTGTTGCCCCAGGGAATGCAGGTGGCGACGCGCATCGAGGCGAGGGCGAGTGGCGCGTTCCACGGCGCGATGCAGCCGGCGACGCCCTTGGGCTCGCGCGTGACGTAGGTGAGGTACCCGGCCGTCTGCGTGTAGGTCTCGCCGTGAACCGTGCTTGCCACCTCGGCGAAAAATTCGAAGTTGCGCGCCATGCGTTGCACGTGAACGCGCACGCTGTGCAGCGGCAGCCCGGTGTTCAGACACTCGAGATAGGCGAGCTCCTCTGCATTCTTGCGAAGATGGTCGCGGATCGAATACAAAATGTCCTTGCGCTCGGTGATGTCCATGCGCGGCCACCGACCGGAATCGAATGCGCGTCGCGCCGAGCGAACGGCGGCATCGACCTCGTCTGCATCCGCTTCACGCAGCTGGCTGATCTGCTCCTCGGTGGTCGGGTTGACCACGGCGACGTCCTCACCCGTGGCGCGCAGCGGCACAGACTCGCCATCGATGAGGCTCGTGACATGCGGGTTGACGGGGAAATTACGGCTGATCGTGACGGTCATTCAGGTCTCCAGGCACAGGCAACGAACCACGGCAGCGAGCCCTGCGCGGCGGGCAGACTGCCGACATGTATGCAATCCTCGGCGAAACCGGCAGCGCGCAACTCGGGCTGCAGGTCTGCGTTGGCATAGACTTCCCAGTACGGCTCGTTGTTGTTGAGCGTGTCCCAGGACATGTCGAACTTGCGGAACTCGGAGAGGCCCTGGAAGCGCAGCGGCACGTCCTGGTGCACGCAGACACCACCCGGGCGCAGGAGCCGACGGCTCTCGCGCAGCATGCCGCGGCGAGTGGGAGCCGAGATCTCGTGCATGAGGTTGTGCGAGACGATCAGATCGAACGACTCGTCTTCGAAGCGGGTGCGGGCGACGTCCATTTGATGGAAGTGAACGGCCACCCCCAGCGATTCGGCACGCGCATGCGCGTATCGCAGCATGCCGCTGCCGACGTCGATGGCATGAACTTCGGCCTCGGGATACGCTTCGGCGTAGGGCACGCTCGCCGAGCCCGCCGAGCAACCCATGTCGAGAATCCGTCGCGGTTGCAGTCGCGGAAAACGCTCGCGCAGAAAGCGCTGCACGTGAGCGGCCTTGCTATCGGTGCGACTGATGCCCTGGCCGAAGGCGTACAGGTTGCCGCCCGACTCGTATAGCGCGCCAGCGGAGCAGTCTCCCTCGCCAAGATCGAGGGCGTAGCCGCCGGGCTGAAGGTGAATGTCGACGCCCGTGACGCCCCGCGGCGGCGCGAAGCTCGGATCGAGCGTGAGGCTGCCTCGACGCGTCGGCGCCTGCGCAAGCCGCTCGGCGGTGGTAGCGAGACGCTCGCGTTCGCGAAAAATGCTGTCGCCGACCGTGATCCACATCTGCTCCTGCGCCGCACGCGCGAGCGAGGACCAGCTGCGATAGGCGGGGTCCGCCTGCATGGCCTCGCGGATCGTTTCGCGGGTGGTCGGGGGGGCGCCGTGCTCTGCCGCCCAGCCCGGTGCGACAACTGTCTCGAACAGGTCGCCCTGGGTTTTGCGCAGGCCGCGATTCAGCGCCTGCTTGAAGGCGACGACGAATTGCTGGCGGGCAGTCTCATCTGCGGTCGGAACCGCGAGCATCTCGTGCTGCACACTGCGAACCATGCTTCACTCCTAACAGATGACAAGGCCTCTACCGAAACACCGGATGACCTGTCATCATGCGACTATAACGTTTGAACCGGTGATTGCAATCCGATGAGCGACTTGCGCCAGTTCCTGCACGACCATGCCGCGATGGTATGGGACATCGCATCGCCCGTGTCGGCTCGCTACGAACTGACCGCGCTGCAGCACGAGCTCGATTCGCAGCGGCGTTACCCGATCCTGCGCGCCGCCCAGATCAGCAATCTGGCGGGTGCACCCTCGGTGATTCCAGTCGTCACCAATCTCACAGCGAGTCGGGAGTTGACGGCGAAGGCGCTCGGCATTCCCGATCACCGACAGACGGCGCGCTGGTTCGCCACGCGCACTCGGGCGGGCATTGCCCCTGAGGTGCTGCGCAGCGACGAAGCCCCGGTACAGCAGATCATCCAGCGTGCGGACGCCGCAAGTCTGTTCGAATTGCCGGTGTTGACTCAACACGAGCATGAGCCCGGTCCGTACCTGACGGCCGCGCATGCCACGACCTACGACCCGGACACCGGCATCGACAACACGGCGATCCAACGCTGCTGGGTGCAGGAACCGCGGCGCATGACGTATTTCCCGTATCCCGCCTCGCACAATGCGCGCAACGTCCGTAAGTTCCACGCGCGCGGTGAACCTGCGCCGGTGGCGTTCTGGATCGGCCACCATCCGGCGGTGTTGCTCGGCACACAGGCCAAACTGAAATACCCCGAAAGTCATTGGCAGGCCGCGGGCGGTGTGCTCGGTCGGCCGCTGCGCGTGGTGCCCTCGGTGCTGCACGGCGACAAGGTGATGGTGCCTGCCGATGCAGAAATCGTCATCGAAGGGTTCGTGCCGCCCGGGGTACTCACGACTGATGGTCCGTTCGGCGAGTACACGGGCTACCTCGGTGGCGCCGTCCAGGCGCCGGTGTTCGAGGTCGGCTGCATTACGCGACGTCGCGATGCTCTGTACCACGACTACGCCTCGGGTCTGACCGACATGCTCGTGCCCGACAACATGGCGATGGAAGGCAAGGTCTACGAACTGGTCAAGGCCGTGGCACCTTCGCTCGAGAACGTATATGTGCCGACTGAGGGCCGTCGGTTTCATGCCTACCTGCAGTTGCGCAATCCGGCGCGTGGTGAGGCTCGCGATGCGCTGTTGGCTGCGCTCGCGTATCGACGCCTGAAGACCGTGATCGTGGTCGACGAGGACGTCGATATCTTCAACACCGATGCGATGCTGTGGGCCGTGGCCACCCGCGTGCAGTGGTCGCGCGACTCCATCGTTGTGTCGGGCCTGTCGGGCTCCGCGCTCGATCCGTCGCTGCCGGAGGGTGTGTCGGTCACCGACAAGATGGGCATCGATGCCACCATCCCCGCGCCGGCCCGCGCCGGCTTGCCAAAAGAGTATCCGTTGGTGGCGACCGTGCCGCCCGAGGCCGCGCAGCGTGCGAGGCAACTGCTGGGCGCCGCGGAAAACCCCCACTGGCCTAGAGTTTGAATTCCGATTACTGTGCGAAAGAGAGTCGAAGGAGTCCGATGATGAAGTCCATGATGAGCACCGCCGAATTTTTTGCCGCCCTCGAGGCAGCCCGCCAACCGAAGCACGGTGGTGGACACATCTTCAGTCGCTCTTGGGGGGCGGGGGAGCTGTCGCGCGCCCAGCTCGGCGAGTGGGCCATCCAGCATTTCTATTACATCGATCCGATCCCGCAACAGTTCGCACAGCTGTACGCGCGGCTGCCGGATCTCGATGCCCGTCAGCATCTGCTCGAGAACCTTCTCGGTGAGGAAATGCCCGCCTGTCCGGAGAAGCGCCACCCGGATCTGCTGCGCAAGTTTGCGCGCTCCTGCGGCGTCAGCGACGAGCGCATCCTGCGGGCCGAGCAGAACGGCGAGGTGCTGCCGACGACGCGGGCCATGCGCGCATGGATCTGGGAGCTCTCCAGCATCCGTCACCTGTCCGAGGCCTGCGCGGGAATCATGGTGGCACTCGAGGGCCAATTGCCGACGCTGTATCCGAAGTACGTTGATGCGATGCGCAAGATGGGCTTCAGCGACGATGACATGGAGTTCTTCCATGTGCACATCGAAGGTGATACCGAGCACGCGCACATCGGGCTCGAACTGACCGCTCGCTATGCGACCTCGCCCGAACTGCAGGAGCGCGCCATCGCCGCGGTACGCGCTTCGGCGGAGATGCGCTTCTCCATGCTCGACGGCGTGTACGCGAGCGTCCTACGCAGCAAGGCCGCCTGAGTCGAGCGTCCTGACGATGGCGCCGATGTCCGCGGGTGCGCCAGTCGCGTTCGTTACGGGCGCGGCGGGCGGTCTCGGCAGGGCCGCGGTGGCGCGCCTGCGCGAGCGTGGTATGCGGGTGTTTGCCACCGACTTGCACTTGGCCGCCATTCCCTGCGGGACGCCCGTTGCAGTGGCGAGCGTCGATGTCGCCGACGAGTCCTCGGTGGCCGCGGGTATCGCGGCTGCGCTCGGTGAGTTCGGGCGCATCGATCACGTGGTTCACTTGGCCGGTGCCGCCGGTGCGGGGCCCCTTGCGGCGGTGAGCTTGGCCGATTGGCGACGGCTGATCGACGTCAATCTCACCTCCGCGTTTCTGCTCGCCAAGGCGGCCTATGCGTCCCTAGCGGCGAGTCAAGGTTCGCTCACGCTCACGTCCTCGACCAACGGGCTCAACGGGGGCAGCAGCTTGTCGGGTCCCGCCTACGCGGTGGCCAAGGCGGGCCTCATCAACTTGACGCGTTATCTGGCCAAAGAATGGGCGCCCGAGCGGATTCGGGTCAATTGTCTGGCGCCCGGGCCGATCGATACGCCGATGGTCACGGGCCGATTTTCGGCGCAGGTGCTCGATCAGTTGCGTCACAATGTGCCGCTCGGACGATTGGGTGCGCCGCAGGATGTCGCCCACGCCATCGATTATTTGACGAGCCCCGCTGCGGGATTCGTCACCGGTACGGTGATGAATCTCTCTGGCGGAATGGTGTTGGACTGACGCGGGCCGGAACTTTCATGCATACCGCCATCGCTTCGCCTCGATATCACCAGGTCTACGTGACGCTGCGTACCTGGGTGCGCGACGGGACATACAAGCCCGGCGAACAAATTCCGACCGAGCCTCAGCTCTGCGAGGTGTTCGGGGTGTCGCGCATCACGGTGCGCAAGGCCATCGACAATCTGGCGAAAGAGGGTTGGCTGCTGCGACAGCAGGGACGCGGCACCTTTGTGCAAATCTCGCGCGCACGGGCCGCGGGCTCGCTCGACATCAACGATGTACGTAGTCAGGTGGCCGGGCTCGCCGCGGCAACCGAAGTGCGCGACCTGACGGTCACCGACATCGATCCCGACGATGAAACTCGAGCCTCGCTCGGACTCGAGGAGCAGGCCCGCGTCCAGCGTGCCACGCATGTGCGCACAGTCCAGGGCGTGCCCCTGGGGCTGATCACGACCTACGTACCGCTCGATGTCGCGCGTCGTGTGGATCCTGCCGAGATGGCGCGACAACCGATGTTCGAGTTGCTCGGCACCGTTGGCATCCGCGTGGCGCGTGCCGACCAATTCATCGGGGCGACGCTCGCGGGGGTCGAAGCGGCCCGCGCACTCGGTGTCGAGGTCGGTGCGCCCTTGCTGCGACTGTCGCGCATCGTGTTCGACGACGAGGATCGGCCGGTGGAGCGCGTCGTCGCTTTGTATCGCGCCGACGCCTACCAGTACCACATGACACTCGAGCACCACGCCCGCACGCGGAGTGCGGCAACGTGAGGCGAGTGCTGCTCGCGGGGTTGCTCTGCCTCGGTGCCGACATATTTGGAATGGGCAGCGCGGCGCAGGCACAAGTCCCGACATCGGTGAATGCAGCGGGACGACATTCCGCTCCGGCGTGGCGTGATTGTGTCGATTGCCCCGCAGTCGTCACCTTGCCCGCCGGCCAGTTCACCATGGGCTCGGATCTCGATGGCGAGGCCGGGCGACCGGAGGGGCCAGCGCGCGAGGTGCGGATTGCAAGACGGTTCGCACTCGGTTTGACCGAAGTCACCAACAAGGAATTCGCGCGTTTCGTGGCAGAGACGGGGTATCGCGTCGAAGCGGGCTGCCGCGTTCAGACTGCGCCCAGCGGGCCGGGGCTCAAGGCCGGCTGGCGCGACGAGTCCGCTGCGGGATGGCAGGCACCGGGGTTCTCGCAGCCTGCCACGGAGGACATGCCTGTGGTCTGCGTCGGCCGAGTCGATGCGCTTGCGTACGTGCGTTGGTTGTCGGCACGGACCGGCCACGCCTACCGCCTGCCCTCGGAGGCCGAGTGGGAGTACGCCGCTCGTGCGCAAAGCTCTGGCATTTACTCCTGGGGAAACAATGCCGATCTCGGCTGCGCGTACGCCAATCTCTACGATCGTCGCGCCCGCGCACTGCAGGATTTCGGCTGGGGCTATGCCGATTGCGACGATGGCTACGCGGAGCTTGCGCCGGTCGGACGACTGAAGCCCAACGGCTTTGGGCTGCACGACATGCTCGGCAACGTCTGGGAGTGGGTGGCCGATTGCTACCGTCTGACCTACGACAGAGCGCCGAGCGATGGCAGGGCGGTCGCGGGCGATGCGAGCTGCGACAAATGGTCGGTGCGCGGTGGCGGTTGGATGACGCGGCCGACGCGCAACCGGCTGACCTTTCGGGGTCGCGACCCGAACGATGCACGCTACAGCTACTTCGGTTTTCGCGTCGCGCGTGATCTCAAGGACGGCGAGATCACGATGCCACACCCGTGACGTAAAAGGGCGCGCCCGTGGTGCAGACAAGGCGCCGCGGTGACCCGTAACGCCCGACTCCATTCTGCATAATGCCGCCGGTTCGACGATACAGGTGACCCATGACTGAGAAAGCCAAGAAGTACGATTTGCTGATCAAAAACGTGCGCGTGGTTCGACCGCGCAAGACCACGATCGAAAAGTGCGACATCGCCGTTGCGAACGGCAAGGTCGTGAAGGTTGCCAAGGGGCTCGCGGCGGCTGAGGCCAAGGTAGTGGTCGACGGCAAGAACAAGCTGGCGTTCCCGGGTCTCGTTGATCCGCATATGCACACGGGCATCTATGGGCCGTTGGCGCAGGATGCGCGCAGCGAGAGTCTGGCGGCCGCACAAGGCGGCGTGACCTCGAGCCTCAACTACATCCGCACCGGCGGCTATTACATGGAGCGTGGTGGTCCATACGCCGAGGTGTACCCAGAGATCCTCGCGCAGTCGAAGGACAACTTCTGGGTCGACTACGCCTACCATCTCGCCCCACTTGATCGTACGCACATCGGCGAGATCGATATGCTGATCGACAAGTACGGCGTGACCTCGTTCAAGATTTTCATGTTCTACGGTGGGTACGGCCTGCACGGGGCGTCCAACTCGCAGCACAAGTTCCTGATGATCGGTGAGAACGAGAAGTACGACATCGCACACTTCGAGTTCGTGATGCGTGGTGTGCACCGCGCGATGCTGCGTCGCCCAAAACTCAAGGATTCCATCTCGCTCAGCCTGCACTGCGAACTTGCCGACATCCTGCGTGCCTACACGCAGATGGTGGAGGGCGGTGCCAAGGTGACCGATCTCGACACCTATCTCACCGGCGAGACCACGGATCCTGATTGCATCGACTGTGCGCCGCTCACTGGTCTGCGGGCCTACAGCGCGGCTCGGCCGCCGCACTCCGAGGGTCTGGCTATCGCCATCGCCTCGTACCTCGCCAACGAAACGAATTGTGCAAATATCAATCTTCTGCACCTGACCTCGCGCAAGGCCGTCGAGTCGGCGATGCGGATGGCGAAGGCGTTCCCGCATGTCAACTTCCGCCGCGAAGTCACCATCGCGCACTTGTGCCTCGACTACGACACCAAGCTCGGTAGCCTCGCCAAGGTCAATCCGCCGATCCGCTCGCGCGAGGACGTCGAGTTCCTGTGGGAGGCTGTGCTCGATGGCAAGCTCGACTGGGTCTGCTCCGATCACGCCTGTTGCCGCATGGAGGACAAGCTCGGCGATCGCAAGGGTGGCAAGAAGAACATTTTCCTCGCCAAGTCGGGTTTCGGTGGCACCGAGTTCATGCTTCCAGCCCTGATCACCGAGGGTAAGCCGCGTGGCCTCTCCTACAACAAGATCGCGGAGCTGACCTCGTGGACGGCTGCGCGCCGTTTCGGCCTGCATGGCAAGGGTGACATTGCTCCGGGCTTCGATGCGGACATCGTGCTTGTTGATCCGAACAAGAGCTTCGTTGCCGCAAACAAGGAATCCGAGTCCGATCAGGGCTACTCGGTCTTCGAGGGTATGGAGATGAAGGCGTCGGTGACCAGCACCTTCCTGCGTGGCCGGCTCGTCTACGACGAAGGCAAACCGGTAGGCAAGCCGGGTGGCCAGTACCTGCATCGACCGTACGGCTGAGGCCCTTATTTCGGCTACCATTCAGTCCTAGTTCAGATCCATTCCAAGGAGATCACCATGACCATCCAAGCCGGCGCGCGTATGCCCTCGGGCTCCCTCAAGCAGTTGACTGCGGAAGGTCCCAAAGAAATCACTACCGACGCACTGTTCGGCGGCAAGACCGTCGTGCTGTTCTCGGTGCCCGGCGCCTTTACGCCGACCTGCGATGCCAAGCATCTGCCGGGGTACGTGCAGCACGCCGATGCACTGAAGGCCAAGGGTGTCGACACCATTGCCTGCATGGCTGTAAACGACATGTTCGTCATGGGTGCGTGGGGCAAGTCCAGCAACGTCGGCGACAAGGTGATGATGCTGGCCGACGGCAACGGTGATTACACCAAGGCGCTGGGTCTCGAGCTCGACGCGCGCGGCTTCGGTATGGGTGTGCGTGGCAAGCGCTTCGCCATCATCGTCAAGGACGGGGTCGCGACTCACGTCAACGTCGAGGCGGGCGGTGAGTTCAAGGTATCCGCCGCGGAGTACGTGCTCGGCCAGCTGTAATGGCTCAGCGCAACCAACGCATTACTTTCGCGCGGAGTCCGCGGGGCTTACCCGTCCCCGAGGACTTCGGCGCCGATGAGATCGCGATCCCGGTCCCGTCCGAAGGTCAGTTCCTGTCGCGGACGATCTACCTCTCGCTCGATCCCTACTATCGCAACGTCATGAAGAACAGCCAGATCTATGCCGATCGGCTGAATCCAGGCGATGTGATGGTGGGCGAGACGGTGGCGCAGATCGTCGAGTCGCGGCATCCGCAGTTCACGGTGGGCGAGTACGTCGCCGTGCGCAACGGCTGGCAGCAGTACGCCGTCTCATCAGGGCAGGGCGTGCGCAAGCTCGACGCATCGAGTGCGCCGCTCGGTGCCGCTCTCGGTGTGCTCGGCATGCCAGGGCTCACCGGCTATGCGGGAACTGTGTATCTCGGTCGACCCCTGCCCGGGCAGACCTTTGTGGTCTCGGCCTGCACGGGTCCGGTCGGTACGACGGCGGGACAAGTGGCACGGCACATGGGTGCGCGTGTGGTCGGTATCGCAGGCTCCGCCGCCAAGTGCGAGTACGCGGTGAACGAGCTCGGGTTTGTCGCGTGCGTGAACTACAAGGACGGCGATCTGACGGCAGCGCTCAAACAGGCTTGCCCAGACGGCATCGACGTCTACTTCGACAACGTGGGCGGCGACACGCTGGCGGCGGTCACGCGCAACCTCGCGCTCGGAGCGCGCATCGTGCTGTGCGGGATGATCGAGGCGTACAGCATGGATACGCCGCCGCCCGGGCCTTGGCTCGGACCGATCGTCGGCGCGCGGGCTACGATGAGTGGTCTCGTCGTCTACGACCACATGAATCGCATGCCTGAGATGGTCAAGCTCATTAGTGCCTGGATCAGGGACGGACAGTTCCGTTACCGCGAGGATGTCAGCGAAGGGATCGCCTCCGCGCCGCAGGCGTTTTGCGCGCTGATGCGCGGCGGGAATTTCGGCAAGGCGCTGGTCCGCGTCGGTCCGGAGCGGTTGCCTCAGGGCTGATCGCCTCGACGTTCGGTGCCCTGTGTCAGCCTCAGGGCTCCGGCGTGTCCGTGTCGGTATCCCCTGCGGCCTGACGGGCACGCGCCAGGCGTGCGAGTGCGGTGTAGCGCGCACGAAACTCGTCGAGTTGTTTTTCTTCCAGCTCCTCGAGATCGAGCAGCGCGTTATGCGCACCCTGCGTGGCCCGGATCAGTTCGTCGAGCTTGATGTGCAGGGCCTCGGTGTCTCGGTTCTGCGTGTTCTGGATGAGGAACACCATCAGAAAGGTGACGATCGTCGTGCCGGTGTTGATCACGAGCTGCCAGGTATCGCTGAAATCGAACAACGGACCGGTGATGAGCCAGGCCAGCAACACGCACACGGCCAAGCTGAAGGTCGCGGGCCGACCGGCCAGGCGCGCCGAGCGCTTAGCAAACCGCGTGTACCAAAGAACCTGCTGCATGGCGAAGCCTCCTCGAGCGGGAATCAGACGAAACCAGGCGTGACCGACTGCTCGTAGAGTCGCTTGATGTAGACGATCGGCGCAAGCGGCGATTCCACGTATTGCACGAACCGCCAGCCCTCGCTGGTGCGACGCAAGGTGGCACAGACGCGGTTGTCGCCACCGAGCGGCGTTGCCGCGCCCCGAACCCTTGCGTCCCAGTGCATGGAATAGACCACCGAGACGAGGTCGGGCGCGAGCTCTCGCACTCCGTGGACCGAGGTGATACGCATGCCCATCGTCTCGATGCTGGCTCGGGTTAGATCCCAGTAGGCCTGCAGCGCAGCCCAGTCGAGAAGGGGCTCAGGGGCCTCCTCGGCAAAGTACACAGGCTCTCGGGATTGATCCCAGAGAGCCCGCAGCGAGACGAAATCCAGATGTCGCCAAGCGCTCTCCACGGCACCCAGCGCGTGCCGAATCGAGGCGAGCTCAGTGTCGTTCAGGTCGGCCATGTGGGTCCTCAGGCTTTGCGAGTCGTAGACATGGATGCGCTGTCGGCGCGGCGCATCGCCCACCAGGCGAGTGCGCAAGTGATCGCCATCAGCACCGCGCAGCCATGCGCCGTGCCATCGTAGATTGCGCCGGTGATGATCGCGCAGGCCATCGATACCAGCATGGCGATCGAACTCGAGAGGCCGGCCGCAACGCCCGCGAGTTGCGGGTGATCGTCCACCGCGGCCGCGAGGGCGAGAGGTGAGATGAGTCCGTTGGCGAACATCAGCATTCCCAACGACAGGCTGAATACGCCAAGTAGCGGCGGCTGCAACCAGGCCGCCACGACGAACAGCAGCGTCGCCGCGACGTTGATGCCGAGACCGACGCGACGCGTGCGCTGTCGACCGAGGCGTCGCGACAGCGTACCGGCGGCCGTCGCGCCGGCGATGTAGCTGATCGCGAGGAGCGACCACAGCAGGCCAAATTCCGCACCCGAGAGGCCGAACAAGCGCTCGTAGAGTGCTGCGCCCACCGTGATGAAGATGAAGCCGGAGGCGCTGATGAAGCTGTAGGTGAGGGCGTGTCCTGAGAACCCGCGGTCGGCGATCAGCACGCGCGCGCCGGCGAGCAGTTCGCGCGCCGTCATCGATTCGGTATCGGCCGGGCGAGTCTCGCGCAAGACGCGCGCCAGCAAAGCAACGACGAGCAAGGCCATGGCGGCATGCAGCCAGAAAATGCCTCGCCAGCCAACCGCCTCGGTGGCGAGGCCACCGAACACCGGGGCGATCACAGGCGCGACGCCCATCACGGCGGTAATGAACGACAGGGCGACCGCTGCAGGCTCCGGTTCAAAAGAATCCCGCACGATGGCGCGCGTCACCACCGTGGCCACGCTCACGCCCACCGCCTGCAGGAAGCGGGCGAGCACAAGTTGCAGCAGCGAGGTCGCGAGCGATGCCAGCAAGCTCGCGGCGAGAAATAGTGTGAACCCGCCGAGCAGCACGGGTCGACGGCCGAAGCGATCGCACAGCAGTCCCTGCACCGGCTGAAAGAGGCCAAGACCCAGCAGGTAGGCCGAGACGATGAACTGGACGCTCGACCAGTCAGCCTGCAAAGCACGAGAGAGAGTCGGCAGGGCGGGCACCACACTCGCCATGCCGAACGCCGACAACCCGCTGGCAATGCCCAGCAGGATGATGAACCCCCAGCCCGGTCGCGACGACGCCCTTGTTTGAGTCACGGCGTTGACGCGGCCTCAATCCAGTCCGCGAAGTGCAGACCGGTTAGGCTTTTTGACCGACCAACTGTTCGAGTTCGGGCACGATCTGAAACAGATCGCCGACCAAGCCAAAGTCGGCCACCTCGAAGATCGGTGCCTCCGGGTCCTTGTTGACGGCCACGATGGTGCGCGCATCCTTGATACCCGTGAGATGCTGGATGGCTCCCGAGATACCGAACGCCATGTACAGCTCCGGCGCGATGATCTTGCCGGTCTGCCCCACCTGCATCTCGTTCGCTGCGTAGCCGGCATCGACGGCTGCGCGCGAAGCGCCCACCGCAGCGCCCATCTTGTCGGCGAGGCTGTAGAGAATTTTGAAGTTGTCCGCGCTGCCGAGCGCCCGGCCGCCCGACACCACTCGCGCCGCCGTCTGCAGATCCGGACGGTCGCTGCGTGCGGCCGTGACGGACACGAAGCGCGTGTGCGTCGGCAGTTCCGCGGTCAACTGCAGCGCTTCGATCGGAGCAGCGGCGCTCGCGGCACCCGCAGCCTCGAAAGAGGCCGTACGCACCGTGGCGACGACCTTGCTGTCGGCCTGGCATTCGACCGTGACAATCGCATTGCCTGCGTAGATCGGACGTTTGAAGCGCGTCGCGCTCTCCACCGCCATCAGATCCGAGATCTGCGGCGCGCCGAGCAGCGCAGCGATTCGCGGCATCAGATCCTTGCCGAAGGTCGTGGAGGGACCGAAGACGTGACTGTAATCGCCCGCGACGCTCACCACGGCAGGCGAGATCACGGCGGCCAGCGCCTGCGTAAACGCCGGACTCTCGAGAGTGACGACACGTTTGACGCCCGCGATGCTCGCGGCCTGTGCCGCCACGGCGCCTGCCGAGTCAGCGAGAACCAACACGGTGATGTCGGCGCCCGGGATGGCGCTCGCGCAGGCGACGCACTTGGCGGTGGCCGGATTGAGTTTGCTGCCGTCGTGTTCGGCAATGACCAGAATCTTGCTCATGCGAGTCCCCGGCGCTTGAGCGCCTCAACCAGTTCCTGAACGTCCTTCACCATCACGCCCTTGCTGCGCTGCGCCGGCGGGTCGAACTTCACTGCGCGCAGGCGTTCGGTCGGCGCAACGCCGACCGCCGCCAGATCGAGCGTGTCGAGCGGCTTCTTCTTCGCTTTCATGATGTCGGGCAACTTCACGTAGCGCGGCTCGTTGAGTCGAAGGTCTGCGGTGATCACCGCCGGCAGATCGATCTCGAGTGTTTCGAGGCCGGCATCGACCTCGCGAATAACGAGCGCCTTGTCCCCCGTGATCTCGACCTTCGAGGCGAAGGTCGCCTGCGGCCGGTTCCACAACGCGGCAAGCATTTGCCCGGTCTGGTTGGCGTCGTCGTCGATAGCCTGTTTGCCGAGGATGGCAAGCATGGCCTGCTCGCGGTCGGCAAGCGCCTTGAAAATTCGCGCCGCATCGAGCGGCTCTATGACCGCATCGGTTTGCACGTGCAACGCGCGATCCGCACCCATGGCAAGCGCCGTGCGCAGTTGCTGCTGGCAATCAGCGGGACCGATCGAGACCGCGACGACTTCGTCAGCCTGTCCTTTTTCTTTGATGCGCAGCGCTTCTTCGAGTGCGATCTCGTCGAAGGGGTTGATGCTCATCTTGACGCCGTCGGTGATCACGCCGGTGCCGTCCGGTTTGACGCGGATGCGCACGTTGTAGTCGACGACTCGTTTGATCGCTACCAGAATTCGCTTCATCTTGGCGGAGACTCCGTCATGCCGGTTCTTGGGTGTGTCGAGCCCGGTAGTTTACAGCCCCAGCGAGCCGGGGTTGAGTCGTCTTTGCGGGTCGACGAGTTGCTTGAGATCACGGATCAACTTGGCGGTCTGCGGCTCCCGGCCCCGCATGTAGGGGTAGAACTTACCGATCTGCAGGTGCGCGGCGCCATGCCGTTGGAAGATATCGGCGATGCCGTGCTTCATCTTGTCGACCAGCGCCCGCCCCTCGGGGTTGTCGGCATAGTTGGGCAGAGTGGCCTGGTAGCCCTGCGGCAGCAGCCGTTCCTGAGTGATGTTGTAGCCGTCCTGCCAGTAGAACACGGGCTCGTACAGGAAGGCGTTGGTGGACACGGTCATGAACATGGCGCCGTAGCGAATCTTCAGCCGGGCCATCTCCGCCTCGTGAGCCGCGTAGTACGCGGATAATTCCTCGCGGAAGGCGGCGACGCGCGAAAACGGCAGGATGCCGTGCACCGGAACCCAGCGCTCGCCGAGCGGACTACGAACGTTGTAGAGCGGCATGAACGGCATCGCGTGGGCGACGGTGGGCACGGTGGCGGGTACCTCGGCCCCGTGAGGCTGCAGCGCCGCGCGCAGGCGAGCAACGGCTGCCCGGCAAGAGGCATCGTCGAGCCCATCGACGACCCAGTGCGCGGAAAACACGGCGCCCTTCAGAAAGCCGCGGCCGGCAAACGCCATCTTCGCCAGCTGTCCGAGTCCATCGAACAGGCCGCGGGAGGTCTTCCACACGGCAACAGCCGACTGGACGGCCGTCGCTGCATCGGCCTTGCCGAGTTGCCCTTGCTGCAGCGCGGGATCGAGACCAAAGTTGGTGAGGTTCAGCCCTTCCTTGGCTGCCGCCTCCATGCCGGCGGCCATCGCCTCGAAACTACAGAAACCGAACGACACACCCATCACGTGGCTATTGCGCCGCATCAAGCGCAGAGCGATCGAGGTCTTGACGCCGAGCGCGCCGCAGTCGCCCATGAAGAGTCCCGTGAGATCCGGGCCGTAAGAGCGCAGGAACGGCAGGCCATTCGCCGCACCCCAGGAACCCGTGCGGATCGTCTCGCCGTGGGCGAGCACGACCTCGACGCCGAGCGTGGATTCGCCCGACACACCGAATACGCCCGTGCCCCAGGTCACGCTGTTCTGCGACAAGGAGCCGCCGACGGTGGCCGCAAGCCCCGAAAACGGACCGTAAAACGGCGTGCGCAGACCCTTGGCGGCCAGCGTCTCGTTGAGTGTGGCCCACGTCACCCCCGACTGCACGACGACGTACATGTCGCGCTCGTTGAGCTCGAGGATGCGATTCATGCGCGAAGTGTCGATGCTGATCGAGCCCGCTTCGGCGGGCGCGTAGCCATCCGTGTAGGAAGCACCGCCGCCGCGCGGCACAACGGCCACGCCGTTCGCCGCACACAGCTGCACGAGTTGAGCGACATCGGCGGTGGTGGCGGGTCGCACGACGGCAAGGGGCAGCTCGCCGGCGTGGTAGATGTCGGTCGAATAAAACGTCCGCTCGGTGGCGTCCGTCAGCACGTGCTCCTTACCGAGCAGCGCTTCGAGTTGGGCGACAAGCTGCAAGGAGCTCGGACGAAGTTCCGCATTCATGGTGTTGTCCTCGTGATCGGTCAGCGATTGCCAGCCTTGTGCTGGTGGGGAGGATCGCGTTGCTGGTCAGCGAAGGTCTGCCGGATTTTCTGCGCCGTATCGCGCAGCTTCGGCAGGAAGCGCTCGATGGCGAGTTTCAGGGGCACCGCCGTACCGCTGAACCGGATCGATACGGCCGCGAGCACCCGATCGTCGATCATGATCGGCACCGCCATGCTGACCTCATCGGACACGCGGCGCGAGCGCACGGCCGTGGCGTAGCCCTGCATGCGCGCATCGTTGAGCAACTTCATCAACTCGGTACGGTTCTTGGCGAGGCCGTCTTCGTCCTTGCTCGATCGCGCGAGGATTTCGAGCAGTGACTCGCGCTGCGTCGGCGGCGAGAAAGCAAGGTACACGCGCCCAGACGAGGAGGTGAGCAGCGGCACGCGAAAGCCGGCCGAGTAGCGCTCGACTGCCAGCGGGCTACGGTGGTCAGTCGTCTCGCGAACCATCATCGAAGTGCCCGACAGCGAGGCGATAGCGACCGGCCAGACGATGTCCTTGCCAAGCTCGTTGATGTACGGGCGAGCGATTTGCGTCACCCAAGCTTCGTCGTCGTAGCCGTCCGACAGACCGCGCACCATGATTGTCAACCGATACCGATCGTCCGTGGCGTCGCGATATACAAAGCCCGCGTGACTCAAGGTTTCGAGAATGCGGTAGGTGGTGGTGCGCGGCAGGCGAATTTCCTGTGCCACCTCGGAGACGGTGGCGCCATTGCGCAGGTTGAGTACGGTGAGCGCGTCGAGCCCACGAATGAGCGCGCGAATTGGTCGCGTGGATTCCATCAAGTCGATCCCCCAGACAGACGTTCAGTGAAGCCCTGAGGCCTGAGTGTATTGGGCTGTTTCCTCGATGTCCACCTACCGGTCGATGATCCGCCAGTTGGATTCCAAGCGGCGACGGGGCAGAGCAGTGTGGCCATAATTACCCGCGCGTTTGATCGACGCGATGTCCATGGGGGGAAGGGGATGACCGATTCACTTGGCTACCGCATGAAGTTCGGTGTGGTGGCGCCGTCGACCAATACCAGCGTGCAGCCCGAGTACGACGATATGCGTCCACCCGGTGTCACGAACCACTTTTCGCGCATCGTCATACCCGACACCCGCGTCACCAACGACGAGGAGTTCCTCGTCATGATGAACAACATCCGCGGCGCCACCGAAGGTGCGATCGATGCGGTCATGACCTGTGCCCCCGGGTACGTCATCATGGGCATGTCGGCCGAGACGTTCTGGGACGGGGCCGATGGCGCCGATGCGCTGCATCGACGGATGGAGGCACGGGCCGGCGTCGGGGTGGGTCTCGGCTCGCATGCTGTGCTGCAGGCGCTGCGCTGCTACGGCAGCGGCATTCGCCGCATCTCGGTGATCACGCCCTACATGCCGGTCGGCGACGCCATGGTCCACAAGTTCTTCACCGACAACGGCTACGACATCCATTCGCTGAAGGGGTTGAAGTCGCCGAGCCCCATGCTCATAGCTCATGAAACGCCTGCCACACTGCGCGCGGCGATTCGCGAGGTCGACGGGCCTGAGGTCGGGGCGATAGTGCAGGTCGGCACCAATCTCGCTTGTGCTGCGGTCGCCGCCGAGGCTGAGCGTTGGTTGGGCAAGCCGGTTATTGCCATCAACACCGCGACGTACTGGTACGCGCTGCGACAGAACGGCATCTCGGATCAGATGCAAGGTTTCGGGCGGCTGCTGGCCGAGTTTTAAATCGAATCACGGACTCATCACGATGCACTACGACTACATTCCGATCACGCACCGTCTGCCGCTCAAGTGGCCTCAGCGCAAGCGCGTCGCACTGATCATCACGATTAACCTCGAGACCTGGGATCTCGTGAAGGATACAGACAAGCCGTACTACGCGGGCGGACCGGCAATCCTCCCTGACGTGCTGCCCGGCGATACGCCGGATTTTCCGAACTACACCTGGCGCGAATACGGGCAGCGAGTCGGTGCCTTCCGGCTGTTCGATATGTTCGACGAAATGCGGGTCAAGCCCTCCTGCACCATCAATGCAGTCACGGCGCTGCGCCGCCGCCCGATGCTGGATGCGGCGCTGGCGCGCGGATGCGAAATTCTCGCCCACAATTACGAGCAGGGTGAGTTGCTCAGCAACTACGCCAAGCAGCCCGCGAAGGAGCGGGACGTCATCGAGCGTTCGCTGAAGGTGTACGAGCAGGCGGTGGGTCGCAAGGCGCGTGGCTGGCTGTCCTCGTCGCTGCGCGGCACGCTCAACACGGCGGGCATTTTGGCGCACAACGGCTTGCTGTTTTACTGCGATCTGATGAACGACGACCAACCCTACCTTGTCCAAACCGAGTACGGGCCGATCGTTTCGACGCCATACACGAACGAGATCAATGATTTCACGCTCTTGACCCGGCGCAATCACACCACGAGCGAGTTCCGCGACATCCTGATCGAGGAGTTGTCGGAGTTGTACAAAGAGGGCGCGACAACCGGGCGGATCATGAACGTGGGTCTGCACCCGCACGTCAGCGGCCGTGCCTATCGCATTCGGGCGCTGCGCGAATTCATCCGCTATGCCAAATCGCTCCCGGGCGTGTGGTGGACGACGCGTGAGGAGGTTGCCAGCTGGTACTTGAAGAACCACGAATCGCACATCCCGACAGGCGGCGCGGCCGGTGGTTCAAGGGCGCAGACCGGAAAGCCCGGAGCGGGTAAGAAATCGGCCAAAGCGCAGCGAGGGCGTACTACGAGCAGGGGTGCCGCAAAATGAGTCTCGCCATCGACGATCTGCAGCCGCAGTCCGCTGGAGCCCAGCAGTTTCTGCAAAGCCCCGAGCGTCGCATGCTTATCGGCGGGACGTGGGTCGCTGCTCAGGGGGGAGAGCGGCTTGAGACCGTGAACCCGGCCACAGGCAAGGTTCTCGCCAGCATCCCCTCGGGCGATGCACGCGATGTCGATCTTGCGGTGCGTGCCGCTCGCGACGCATTGCACTCGGCAGCGTGGCGAGACCTCACCGGTGCGCAGCGTGCGCGGCTGCTGTGGAGGATGGCGGATCTGATGGAGGCGCACCTCGACGAGCTCGCTGAACTCGAGTCACTCGATCAGGGCAAGCCGCTGTGGGTCGGCAAGTACGCCGAGATTCCGGGTGGTATCGAGCAGTTCCGCTATTTCGCCGGTGAGGCGACGAAGATCGAAGGCACGACAATCCCGACGTCCATCAATTATCAGCCAGCGGGCAAGAAAATCTTTGCGTACACGGCAAAGGAGCCGATCGGCGTCGTCGGTGCGATCGTGCCTTGGAACTCGCCGATCGTGCTCACGTGCATGAAGATAGCGCCGGCCCTCGCAGCGGGCTGCACCGTGGTGCTGAAGCCCGCCGAGGACACCTCGCTGACCGCACTGCGACTGGCGGAGCTCCTGCAGGAAGCAGGCTTTCCGCCCGGAGTCCTCAATGTCGTGACCGGACTCGGCGAACGCGCCGGTGCCGCACTGGCTGCGCATCCCGGCGTCGATAAGATCGCGTTCACAGGTTCGACCGAAGTCGGCAAGCTGATGCTCGAGGCGGCTCGCGGCAACCTCAAGAAGCTGACGCTTGAACTCGGCGGCAAGTCGCCGGCGATCGTGCTGCCGGATGCGGATCTGGAGCTCACCATCCCGGGTGTCGCGAATGCGATCTTTTTCAACAGTGGCCAGGTGTGCGTGGCGGGCTCCAGACTCTACGTGCACGAGAAAATCTTTGATCGGGTGCTTGAGGGCGTCGTTGCCTACGCGCGCGGGATTCGCCTTGGGCATGGCCTCGACCCGGCGACGCAGATGGGGCCGGTGGTGAGCCGCAAGCAGGCGGATCGGATCGCCGGATACATCGCTTCAGGCAAGCAGGAGGGCGCATCGGTGGTCGCCGGCGGAGGCCAGACCGGTCCCGCAGGCACATTCATTGAGCCGACAGTGCTCGTCGATGTTCGGCCGCAAATGAAAGTGGTGCGCGAGGAGATCTTCGGGCCGGTCGTTGTGGCCACGCGAGTCGGCAGTGTCGAGGAGGCGGCGGAGCTCGCTAACGACACTGAATACGGTCTCGCCGCGAGCGTTTGGACGCAGGATCTGTCGGCGGCGCACCGTACGGCCGCGGCGATCCGTGCGGGAACGGTGTGGATCAACTGCCACTCGATGTATGACGCGAGCCTGCCGATCGGCGGTGTGAAGCAGTCCGGGTGGGGGCGCGACAGTGGCCATCAGGCCATCGACAACTATCTCGAAACAAAGACGGTGTGCGCCGTGATCTGACGCAGCGGCGGCTCGGGGAGGGGGGAGATGACCGAAGTGGTCGAGGGTCGGCTGCGCACCGCGCAGCTACTGGCATATGCGGCTCCAACAGTGGCCCTGCAGGCCATGCTCGTGCCGCTCTATAACTTCCTGCCGCCGGTCTATTACTCGGCTGAAGTCGGCATGGTGGCGCTTACCGTCGCGACCATTTTTGCCGTGGGTCGCTTTTGGGAAGCGATCATTGATCCGCTCGTGGGTGCGCTGTCCGATCGGACGCGCAGCCGATTTGGGCGGCGACGGGTCTGGATGGTGGCGGGCGCGCCCATCGCACTGGTGTCAGCGTGGTTTTTGTTGCTGCCGCCCTCAGGCGCAACCCCGACGTATCTGCTCGCCTGGCTTGTGCTGTTCTATGCCGGCTGGACCATGGTCTATGTGCCACACCAGACATGGGGCGGTGAGTTGTCTGCCGACTACACCGAGCGAACGCGTATCGCAGGCTTTCGCGAGAGCGGGGCGTTCTTCGGCTATCTGTGCGCCAGTGCCGTCGGCATTTTCTACTGGATCTGGTTCAAGGGCGTGGCCTTCCCGAGCTACGCGCAGATCGTCCAGTCGGTGGGCGTTTTCTTTGCGCTCGCCTTGCCGCTCGCGATCCTCTGGTGTTTCGCTCGGGTGCCGGTGGCCGAATCGCATGCGGAACGTACGCCAGGTTGGGGTGATCTGCTCGGCATCTTCGCGCGCAACGCCCCGTTTCGCCGGCTCGCCGGCGCGTACCTGCTCGATCGACTCGCCATGGGCGTGTACTTCGGTGTGCAGCCGGTACTGATTTCGCAGGCTCTCGGCCTGCAGCAACACGTGTTGACCGTCGCGATCGTCAATACCATCGCCGCCGTGTTGCTCGCACCGCTGTGGGTGCCGGTGGCGAGTCACGTGGGCAAGCACCGCGCTTACTGCATCGCCAATGGCGTTACGGCACTCGCGTACGTGTCGTTGTTTTTTGTGCCTACGGCCGTGGTCTGGCCGGTGTTGCTCGCCAACGTGGTGATGGCCTTCGGCAACGGTGGGACCATGATCATGCCGCCGGCCATGACCGCCGATGCCGTAGACAGTGACGAGTTGCAAACCGGCACCGCACAGATGGGAGGTCACATGGCGTTTCTGGCGTCGATCTTCAAGTTCGGGATGGGTCTCGGCTTGTTTGCCGGGCTGGGCTTCCTCTCGTTGTTTGGTTACGTCGACATGAGCCAGGTGCTCACGGCCGAGGTCGCGCAAGGCGTGCGCCTCGGGGCATCCTGGTTGCCTGCCCTCATGCTGCTCGTGCCGATTCTGCTCATGTGGCGCCATCCCATCGATGCCGCTCGTCATGCCGAGATTCGTCAGCAACTCGCTGCGCGGCGTGCTCAGCAGGTGCGCCCATGAGGGTGCTCAACTGGCTCGCCAAGGCGCTGGCGGGGCTGCTGGCGAGTGTCGTAGTTCTGGCGGTCGCACTGCTCATCGTGATGTGGATCGCGGATCCCGCGGTGCCGCGCAACGTGCTCTTCGGTCAACCGTTGACCAAGCCCGCTCAAATCGAAAAGTCCCAGCCGCAGGAGTTTGTGCGCGGTGCGCCACGCGAGGACATCGTGCGCGGTAGTCTCGAGGCGTTTGACGAGCAGCGTCTCACCCAAGCTGTCGACTACGCCACACAAATGCAGTCGGTCGCGCTGCTGATCTACCAGGACGGCGCGCTGGTGTACGAGAAGTACTGGCCCGGATTCTCCGCCGACACGCGCACCAACCCAAATTCGATGCACAAGGCCGTACTCACCTTGCTGGTCGGTGCCGCCATCGACGATGGCTACATCGACTCGCCAGACGCCCCAGCCTCGCGATGGATCGAGGAGTGGCGCGGCGATGCGCGCTCCGCCATCACGGTGCGCGAGTTGCTGCAGATGTCCTCGGGCCTTGAAATCCCCATATTCGGCACATGGAAGTCGGCGCGTATCCTGTTCGGATCGAATCTCGAGCGCGGCGTTCTCGAGTTGACCGCTGCCAAACCCCATGGCAGCAACTTCGAATACAACAATGCCAGCACGCAGGTGCTGGTCACGGTGCTCGAGCGCGCCACCGGCAAGCGGTACGCGGAGTATCTGTCGAGCCGTCTGTGGCAGCGTCTCGGCGCGGCCGATGCCTCGTTGTGGATGGATCGGGAGGGCGGTCAGCCTCGAGGGTTCTGCTGCATCTTCGCGACGGCGCGCGATTGGTTGCGTGTCGGTCGGTTGATCCTCGACGGCGGCCGTTTGAACGGCGAATCGTTGGTGTCCGAGACCTGGGTGAAGCAGATGCTCACCCCCTCGGCGCGCAATCCGCAATTCGGTTTGAACCTTTGGCTGGGCTCGCCCGAGGGCACCACGGAACGGGTCTATAACCCGTACACCATCAAGGCATTCCACTCGGAGCCGTTCGCCGCGGCAGATATTGCCTACATCGACGGCTTCGGTGGCCAGCGCGTATACATCGTGCCCTCGCGCAATCTGGTGATCGTACGCACAGGCGTGTCCTCCACCGACTGGGATGACGCGCGTCTACCCAATGCGGTGATCCGTGCTTTGCGTTAAGGGGGGTAATCGATGATGAGAACCGCGACCTCTATCAATCGCCTACGGAATCTCGAACGCGGCTTGTCCGTGCTGATCTTTGCACTCGTTCTGTTCCAGATGTATCAGTCGAGCAAAGTGGGCGTGACACCCCGCGGTACGCCGGCCCGCGAAGCCTTGCAGCATCTGCACATCGCCAACGGACTGAGCATCCTGTTGCTGTTACTGCCGCGGCTGTGGCTGTGGTTCCGCCTGCCACGGCCCTCGCGACCCACGCGTGTCCCGTCGCCCGCGGATGATCTCGCCCGTCGCTGCACGCTCGGTCTGTACCTAACCTTGGCGGCGTTTTGCATGACCGGGCCGCTGTTCGCGTGGTCCGAGGGTCATACCGTGGCCTGGTTCGGCGGATTGCAACTGCCAACGCTGCTGCCAGCAAGCTACCGCGCGTCCGTGACGCTTGGGTATCTGCACAGTGCCACCGGCTTCTTCGTGATCGCCCTGTTTGGGTTCACCGTGCTCGTTGGGCTCTGGCAGGCGCTGCGCTATCGGATCGGACCTTGGCGACTGTTGCCGGGATTCGACTGGGGCGGTGGTCCCCTGTACGAACGCTCTCGCACGTCGGCCGGGTGGCACATTGCCCATGCCGGCTGCTTTCTCATGCTGTTCGCGCTAGCCGCGTATGCCCCGTACAAGATTTTTGGTGTGATCCCGCTCACCACGGATCGGCAGTGGGTCGAGCCCGCGCCACTGCCGGCCGTTGATCCGTATGTCGGCGTCGTGGCCGCGCCCGCATTGTCTGGTCAAACGCAGCAGGATTTCATGTGGTGCCGCTTCTGCCACAGTTTTGAACAGGGCGGGCCGCACGGCGTCGGCCCCAATCTGCATCGCGTATTCGGTCGTCGCGCGGCGAGCGCGCCGGGCTTCTACTATTCCGGGGCGCTCGTTGAGGCGGGTCGAGAGGGGCTGGTCTGGGATGAGCAGAGTATCGCGCGGTTGATCGCCGATCCGGCGGTGTTCCTCGACGGTCAGCATCGCATGCGCTACAAGCCGATTACCGACCCGGCGGAACGCGCCACCATTGTCGCGGCGCTGAAAGCGGCGACACGCTGACCGGCACTGTTCGGGATCAGCGCTGCTCGAGCGTCGAGACGTTCGACACGCTGCGCTTCGCCGGAGACTCGGGCAGGGACTCGAGCTCGCGCCTCGCGGCGCGCCGATCACCGAGGTAGGCGTCAAGAAACGTCGTCGACCAGCGATTGAAGTCCGCGAGATACAGCGCAGCGTTGTCTGAGCGAGGCAGATCGTCTCGGCCGACGATGCCACCCAGATAGTGGTCGGCGCCATCGAGACTCAGCAGGTACTTGCGACCCGGTGCAATCAGATCGTAGGGCTGCCGCCGCCACTCATACCCGCTAAGGTCCGGCGCTTGCTTCAAATCGTTCGTACCGACGGTGACGAGCGTGGGTAGCCGCAGCGAAGCGAAGTTTTCGGGAGCGAGGAGCGGCGCAAAAGCACCGGCGCCGCTGAAGATGATCACGGCACGAATCCGCGGATCGGCGCGCGAGACGGTAATGCCTCCACGCGCCGCGTCGTTGTAGGTTGCACCGCCCAGAGTTTGGGCGACGAGACCGCCGAAGGAGTGTCCAGTGGCCGCGATGCGCGTCAAATCGACACGACGCCGAAGATCGGGAACCTGAGAAACAATCGCGTCCAAATTGCCGAGCACGGCCTGCAGATCATCAAGACGCCATTCGAAGAACTTCGGATTGTTGCTGCCGCGGGTCACACCGAGTTTGGTGGAGTCACGGTGGGTGACGGCAATCACCACATAGCCGGCGTCTGCCCAGTGATCGAGGATCGAGCTGTAGTCGTCCTTCGAGGCGTATGCGCCATGCGAGAACACCACGACAGGCAAACGACGTTCGGTGGCGGGCACGGACACCCGCAACGGGATACTCCGTGCCTCCCCGGGTGGGGCGTAGGCGACATCGTGGATTTGGGCCGCCTCAAGCGCACCGATGAGAGAGGCGAACACAAAACACATTACGACGCACGCGATCTGCCGACGGATACGCCGCCAACCTGTCAGATCGGGCATGGTCTTCACGCAACCTCCAACTGAATTTGCTGTGCTGCCGCACGCCCGGCGATATGCCCGAGTGTGATCGCCATCGCCAAACCGACGGCGGGCAAGTAACCCGTGACGGCCGGTCCGGAGATACTGCGGGCGGCGCCACCTCCGGCATAGAGGTTGGGCAGGGGTCGACCATCGGGGCGCAGCACCCGAGCGGCGGAGTCGATTTGCAGCCCGCCTTGGGTGTGGAACAAAGCGCCGGTGACGCGGATGGCGCAATAGGGCGGCTCGAGCGGCTCAAGTCCCGCAAACGATCGACCAAGCCGATCGCTCGCGTCGGTTTGGCGGGCGGCGTTGACGGCCGCGTTTTCTTTGGCGAGGCTGCCCTCGGGTAGTTGGCACAGCAGCTCGAGTTCGGCCCAGGATGCAGCGCTGCGGATGGCGCCGACCTCGCGCAACTGACGTTGCTCGACCGAGTGCGCGAGGCAGTCTTGATTGCGCCGTTCGTCGAATACCACCCAAGCGACGCCGCCCGGCTGCTCGAGCACCGGCACGCACATCCCGGAGATGTTGGCGAGTTCGTGGGTGAAGCGTTCGCCGCGCGCGTTGACCAGAAAACCGCCTTCGATCATCAAGGGGTGCGGCACGATGATCTGTTGCGGGTCGGCCAGAGTGCCGAGGCCCTGGTAGGCGGTCATGTCCGCTACAGCGGCACCGAGTTCGAGTCCCCAGCGTATGCCATCGCCCTGATTTCCTTCGTGCCCGAAATAGCGCGCCGTCGCCATCTCCGGGATATGGTTAGCCACCATCGCGTGGTTGCCGCCAAAGCCGCAGGTCGCTAGCACCAGCGCCTCGCAGCCGAGTCGTTCGACGCTGCCGTCGGGTCGCTGCAATTGCAGGCCGAGCACGCGATCCTCGGCGTCGGCATAGAGGGCGATCACCCGCGCCTCCATGACGATCTCCGCCCCGGCCCGCCCACAGGCATTGGCGAGCAAGGCGAGCAATTCCTCGCCATTGCGTCCAGGTGGGATGTGCAGGCGCGGCCGCGAGTGACCGAGTCCCGTCCACTTGAAATCAAGCAGCAGCGGCACCTGATGACGCTCGTTCAGCCAATCGAGTGTGGCGCCCGACTGTTCGCCGATCAGTCGCGCGAGGGTTGGATCGGCCCGCCCTTCGGTCTTCGCCATGACGTCGGCGACGAACAATTCCACCGAGTCGCTGACCCCGTGGACGCCCTGCTGTGCGGAATTGACGCCGCAGACGGCGCCGAGCGACATCGACGTGCTGCCCCACAGGCGCTTGTCGCGCTCGAGCACGAGCACGTCGACGCCCTCATCGCGCGCCGCGAGGGCTGCTGTCAGACCGCAGGCCCCGGCGCCGATCACAGCGACCGGCACGCTGAAATCGAATTCGGGTGACTGTTCTCGAATGATGCTCATGGGTGAATGCTCATGCCGTGGTGCCGTGCCAATTTTTCAGCAATGAAAGTCTAGCATCTGGCTTATGCCCCAGCGTCTTGTCCTAGAATGGCGCATCGATCAGGAGGACTGCGCTCATGGATGCGGGATTGGTTACGGTCGGAAGCGGGCTGATTGCGGATCTCGTTCAGGTGCTCGGGCGCGAGCGCGTGGTCACCGATCCCGGTGAGCTGGCGTTTCATTCCGAAGATGTCTATCGACGCGGTGAAATGCCTGCAGCACTGATTCGTCCGGCTGACACGGAACAACTGTCGGCCGCGCTCAAGGCCATTGCCGCGAGCGGCGTTGCGGTGGTGCCGCGCGGCGGCGGCATGTCTTATACGGACGGCTACCTGCCGACGCGCGCCGGATCGGTGATGGTGGACATGCTTAGCATGAATCGCGTCGTCACGATCGACGCCGAGGATTGCTACGTCACCGTCGAATGCGGAGCGACCTGGAAACAATTGTTCGATGCTTTGGCACCGCACGGCGTGCGTACGCCGTACTACGGTCCGTTGTCCGGACTGCGTTCGAGTATCGGTGGTGCGCTGTCGCAGGGCAGCATCTTTCTCGGCTCGGGGCGCTACGGAGCGGTCGCTGAGAGCGTGATCGGTCTCGACGTGGTGCTGATCGACGGCACGGTGCTGCAGCTCGGTAGTCACGCCTCGCGCAACGGCGAGCCCTTCTTCCGTCAGGTCGGTCCCGACATGCTCGGGATGTTCCTTTCCGATTGCGGCGCGCTCGGCATCAAGACCCGCGCCACGTTTCGTCTCATCCGGCCGCAAACGGAGAGTCGTTACCTGTCTTTCACGTTCCGTAGCCATCGTGAATTGTTCACGGCGATGGCCGAGGTCGCGCGATCCGAAGTGGTGTCTGAGCAATTTGCGTTCGACCCTGGGTTACAGGCGGTACGCATGAAGCGCGCGAGTCTCACCGAGGACGCCAAGGCGCTGGGAAAGGTGGTGCAGAACTCGGGCAGCCTGCTCAAGGGTTTGAAAGAAGGTGCCAAAGTCGTGCTCGCCGGACGAGGCTTCATGGAGCAGGGGACGTTCTCCGTTCACGTGTCGCTCGATGGACGTGACGCGGCCGATGCCGACGCGAAGGCGTCGATCGTGCGGCGCGTCATGGCGGCAGGCGGCACCGAGGTCGAAAACACGGTACCGAAGGTCATGCGGGCTAATCCGTTTGCCGAGCTCAACAGCATGCTGGGTCCCGGCGGCGAGCGCTGGGTTCCGGTGCATGGCACCGTGCCGTTTTCGCAAGCGGATCGGATGTACGAAGTCTGCGAGGCGGTGTTCGCACGCCATGCCGCAGTCATGCAGCAGTTCGAGATTGACCGTGGGTACCTCTGCGCTACGGTGGGCGGTGCGGGCACGCTGCTCGAGCCTGTCATGTACTGGCCTGACGCACGGCTCAACTTCCACGAGACCGTGTTGGACGCCGGTTATCTCGACAAGTTGCCGCGCTTTTCCGCCAATCCCGCGGCCGCAGCGGCGGTCGCCCAAATCCGCGGCGATCTCGCCACGGCGTTCATGGAGGAGGGCGCAGTCAGCTTCCAGATCGGCAAGTTCTATCGCTATCAGCAATCCTTGCAGCCATCGGCTGCCGGCTTCCTCGCGAATCTGAAGCGGCTTGTCGATCCGCAGGGGCGGATGAACCCAGGATCGCTCGGACTTGGCTGAGGCTCGTCAAGTCTTGCGGAGGGCGCAGCGGGTTACCTAGACTCGGTTCCCTTCGGCACTTCGCCGATTTCACGGAAGACACCCATGACCCGACTCGTCGTTCTGTTCAACCTCAAGCCTGGCGTCAATGTGGCGGACTACGAAAAGTTCGCGCGCGAAGTCGACCTGCCGGTCGTCAATGCTTTGCCTTCGGTCAAGAAATTCGAAGTACTCAAGGCGCACGGCTTGTTTGGCGGCGGTGACTCGCCTTACCAGTACATCGAAATCATTGACGTTCACAGTCTTGATGCGCTTGGCAAGGATGTCTCGACGGAGCAGATCCAAAAGATCGCGGCCACGTTTCGCGAAATGGCCGAGGCGCCGCTCTTCATCGTTACCTCCGATCTGTGAGTCGGTCCTCAACGATCGGAGGGGGCTGAGCGGATGCTGAGTTATGCACTGCGTCGGATCGCCGGAGTGATCCCGACGCTGTTCATCATCATCACGTTGTCGTTTTTTGTCATTCGCATCGCCCCGGGCGGGCCGTTCGATGACGAGCAGACGCTGCCGCCAGAAATCAAGGCCAACCTCGAGGCCGCCTACGGGCTCGATAAGCCTCTGCTCGAGCAGTACGGGCGGTATCTCGCGGGGCTGGTCGAGGGAGATTTCGGCCCGTCGTTCAAATTCAAGGATTTCTCGGTTACGGAGCTGATCGCGCAAGGGTTGCCGGTTAGTTTGATGCTGGGTCTCTCTGCTGTACTACTCGCCTTGCTGGTCGGTATTCCGCTCGGCACGCTCGCCGCATTGCGGCAAAACTCACCCACCGACTACGGCATCATGAGCGTCGCGGTGCTCGGCATCGCACTGCCCGGGTTCGTCACCGGGCCGCTGTTTGCGCTGGTATTCGGACTGCACCTGCGTTGGTTCCCGGTGGCAGGGTGGGAGGCGGGAGAGCTGCGCTACCTCGTCCTGCCGGTCGTCACGCTGGCGCTGCCTGTAATCGCGTACATCGCGCGACTGACGCGCGGTAGCCTCCTCGAGGTGCTGCGCACCAACCACGTGCGCACGGCGCGCGCCAAAGGGTTGCCAGAGCGTCGGGTCATTTTGAAGCACGCGCTGCGGCCGGCGTTGCTACCGGTGGTCAGTTACCTGGGGCCCGCGACGGCCTTTGTCATCACCGGATCTCTCGTTGTGGAGACCGTGTTCGGACTGCCCGGCAGCGGTCGCTACCTCGTGCAGGGCGCAATCAATCGCGACTACACGCTTGTGATGGGCATGATCGTGGTGTACGGCAGCCTGACGCTGACGCTCAATCTGATCGCCGATCTGCTCTACGGCTGGCTGGACCCGAGGGTGCGCTATGACTGATCAGGCGATGGCGGCGGCGCTGCCACAGGGCGCTGCGCGGGGATTTTGGGCCGACGCGTGGCGCCGACTGCGGCGCAACAAGGCCGCGATGGTTGCGGCTTCGCTCATTTTGCTGATCGCGCTGCTCGCGTTCATTGGCCCATCGTTCTCGCCGCACAGTTTCGATGCCATCGATTGGGACAACATGGCGGTACCCCCCGGCGGACCGAACGACCACTGGCTTGGCACGGACCGGCTCGGGCGCGATCTGTTCGTGCGCACTCTGGCAGGGGTGCAGATCTCGCTGCAGATCGGACTGTTGGCTACGCTCGTCTCGCTGTGTATCGGCGTGGCGTTCGGCGCCACCGCGGGCTACCTCGGCGGCAAGATCGACAACATCATGATGCGCTTCGTCGACATCCTCTACTCGTTGCCGTACATCTTCATCGTCATCATCCTCTCGACTCTGTTCGAGCGCGGCAACATCTACGTGCTCTTTCTCGCCATCGGTGCGGTCGGGTGGCTCACCATGGCGCGCATCGTTCGCGGCCAGACGTTGTCGCTCAAGCGCAAAGAGTTCATCGAAGCTGCGCTCGCCAGCGGCGTCGGCACGCCCGGCATTCTGGCGCGGCACATCGTCCCTAACGTTGTGGGCCCGGTCATCATCTACGCGACGCTGACGATTCCGCAGATGATCCTGTTCGAAAGCTTCTTGTCCTTCCTTGGTCTCGGTGTGCAGGAACCGCAGGCGAGTCTCGGTAGTCTGATCAATGAAGGCGCCCAGGAGATGGAATCGGCGGTGTGGATGCTGCTGGTGCCGGCCGGATTTCTCGTCACGTTACTCACGTGCTTCAACTTTCTCGGCGATGGCTTGCGCGATGCGCTCGACCCGCGCGACCGATAGGCAGGGATCATGAGCCAAGACGAAGCGCCGGTGGCGCTCGACATCGAACAACTCTCCGTCGTGTTCGACACGCCGGATGGGCCTTTGTCGGCGGTCAACGACTTCGCGCTCGAGATCCGGCGCGGCGAGTGCGTGGGCGTCGTGGGCGAGTCGGGCGCTGGCAAGAGTCAGTCGTTTCTCGCGGTGATGGGTTTGCTGGCCGCCAACGCACGTGTCAGCGGTCAGGCACGGCTCGGCACCGAACCGCTGATCGGTCGCAGCATCGCTGAGCTCAATCAGTTTCGTGGCGTGAAGTTGTCGATGATCTTCCAGGATCCGATGACGTCGCTGACTCCGCACATGACCGTCGGCGAGCAGATCGCCGAGTCGATCATTCACCACCTCAAGATATCCGCCGACGCTGCGCGAGCACGAGCGCTGGCGCTACTCGAACAGGTGCAGGTCACGGATGCGCCGCGCCGGCTCGACCAGTATCCGCACGAGTTGTCGGGCGGCATGCGCCAGCGCGTGATGATCGCCATCGCGCTCGCCTGCGATCCCGAGGTACTGATTGCCGATGAGCCGACCACCGCGCTGGATGTGACCATCCAGGCGCAGATCCTTGCGCTGCTCGCCAAACTCAAGCGCGAACGCGGTATGGCGATGGCGCTGATCACACATGATCTGGGCGTTGTCGCCGGCATCGCCGATCGCGTGGCCGTGATGTACGCGGGGCGGGTGGTTGAGCTGGGCACGGTGCACGAGGTGCTCAAGGCGCCGAAACATCCGTACACCGCTGCGCTGCTTGCCTCCATGCCGCGAATCGACGACACCGGCACGGGACCGCTGCCGGCGATCGGCGGTCAGCCGCCCAATCCGCGGCGACTGCCGCCGGGCTGTGCCTTCGGCCCGCGTTGCGAGCGGGTCGATGAGACCTGCCGCGCGGCCCGTCCCGCGTTGGCCGGGCACGATCGCCGGGTCGCCTGCCATCACCCGCTGGAGCGCCCATGACCGACCCGTTGCTGGAACTGCGCGACCTGCGGGTCTGGTTTCCGATCGGCGACGGTTTGTTCCGTGCGAAGCGCAACTTGCGCGCGGTGGATGGCATCGACCTTCGAGTCGCCCCGGGTGAGGCGCTCGGCATCGTCGGCGAATCGGGCTGTGGCAAGTCGACGCTGGCGCGCGCGATCCTGCGTCTCGTGCGCACGAGCGGTGGCCAGGTGGTGTGGCTCGGCAAACCGATCGAGGGCTGGAGCACGTCGCGGGTTCGGCCGCTGCGTCGCGACATGCAGATCGTCTTCCAGGATCCGCTCGCGAGCCTGGACCCACGCATGACGGTGGGCGAGATCGTTGCTGAACCGCTGCGCGTGCATGCACGGGATCTGTCTCGTGCCGAGCGGCGCGAGCGGGTGATCGACATCCTGGCTCGAGTCGGATTGCCGGCCGACGTCGTCAATCGATACCCGCACGAATTCAGTGGCGGCCAGTGCCAGCGTATCGGCATCGCGCGGGCCATGGTGCTGCGCCCGAAGTTGCTCGTCTGCGACGAGCCGGTGAGTGCGCTCGATGTGTCGATCCAGGCGCAGATCGTCAATCTGCTACAGGATCTGAAGCGTGACTTCGGTATGACCATCCTGTTCGTCAGTCACAACCTCGCCGTGGTGCGTCGACTGTGTGATCGAGTTCTGGTGCTTTATCTCGGCAAGCCGATGGAGTTGGCGAGCACCGATCTGCTCTATTCGCAGCCGCGTCATCCGTACACGCAGGGTCTGCTCGCCGCAGTGCCTGTGCCCGATCCGGACCTGCAGCCGCAGCGTCTTGGCGGAGCGCTGGGCGGTGAGTTGCCCTCGCCGATGGCGCCACCCTCGGGCTGCGTATTTCGTACGCGCTGTGCGCACGCCGTGGCCGCCTGTGCGGCAGCGGCGCCTAGGCTGCAGTCGGTCGAGACCGGACACGAAGTCGCCTGCGATCGATGGCGGGAAATCAGTGCGAGCGGGGCCGTTGCATGAGCGGCTTGCGTCTACGCGGGAAAGTCGCCCTCGTCACCGGTGCCGGACGGCGCGGCGGTCTCGGCGAGGCAATCTGTGCGCGACTCGCGCAGGAGGGTGCGAGCGTCGTCGTCTCCGATGTGACGGGCCCTCGCGGCGCCTTGCCGGCGGATCGAATCGGTAATCGCACCGAGCTTGACGCCGTGGTGGCGACGCTTCGCGACTCGGGCGCTCGTGCGGTGGCCTGCGAGCTCGACGTCCGCGACGAGGCGCAGGCCGAGTCGGCGGTGGCGCTTGCGGTGCGCGAGTTCGGCGGCCTCGACATTTTGGTCAACAACGCGGGCATCGGTTTCATGATGGAGCCGCTCGTCGACATGCCGCTTGAGCGCTGGAATACGGTGATCGGCGTAAATCTCACGGGTGCGTTTCTGTGCACTCAACATGCGGCGCGCCAAATGATCCAGCAGGGGCGGGGCGGGCGAATCATCAATATCGCAAGCGTTGCCGCCAAATCGGGCTCACTGCACCTGGCCGCGTATTCGTCGTCGAAGCACGGCATGATCGGCCTCACCCGCAGTGCCGCCCTCGAACTGGGTGCGCACCGCATCACGGTCAACGCCATCTGCCCGAACCACGTGACCACCCAGCTCGGGGCGGTGCAGAACGCGTACCGTGCAACGCAACGCGGTCAGACCGTCGAGGCCTATTTGGCGGAGATGCGCGGACGGATTCCACTTGGTCGGGTGGGCCTCGCCGAAGACACGGCCAAGGCTTGCGCGTTCCTGTGCTCGGACGAAGCGCAGTACGTGACGGGCGAGGCGATGAACGTGTCGGGCGGTCAGGAGATGCATTAGTGGCGCGCAAGTTAGCTGCGAAGGCATCGCCGGTGCGGATGCATCGACAGGCTAAAGGGCAACGCGCCCGGTTCTACGCGGCGGACGGCGTCGATGAACTCTTCGCCATGGTCACGGCGCTCACTGCAGAGGTCTCCGCCACGAACGAGCGGCTGCGTTCGCTGGAGGAGGCGCTGGAGCAGGCAAGAGTGTTGCGGCCCAATGCGCTCGAGCAGCACGAACTGTCCGACACCTCCTTGCGAGCGCGTCTCGCCGACCGCGAAGCGCTGATCGAGCGCGTATTCCAAGTTCTCGATGGTCTTGTCGCGCCCAAGCAACAGCGTTGACATCCTGTGTGCATAACGATTACAACCTACGTCGCCTCCGGAGCCGAGGCCTGTCTTTTCTACCCTGAGGGAGCCCCATGTCTGTGAAACCCTTGACCTGCACGGTTGCGGCTGCGGTCGCCACCGTGCTCTCGATGAACGCGGCTGTCGCCCAGGACGCCGACAACGCGCTCGTTCTCGAAGAAATCACCGTTACCGCACGTAAGACCGAAGAGCGTTTGATCGAGGCACCGCTGTCGATCACCGCGTTCTCTGCCGACGACATCGAAAAGAAGGGTTTCACGACCCTCGAGGATGTCGCGCGCAGCGCTCCTGGCGTGCAGTACTCGCAGCAGGGTGGTCAGATTCCGGGTCGCTACACCTCGGCGATCCGCTTCCGCGGCATGAACGTCAACTCGGACAGCCCCTCGCTGCAGCTCGGTTCGCTGTTCATCGATGGCGTGTACGTCCTGGGCGGAACCCAGTCGATTCCGTACGACGACGTCGAGCGGATCGAAGTCATCAAGGGCCCGCAGTCGGCCACCTACGGTCGCAGCACCTTCGGCGGCGCCATCAACTACATCACGCGCACGCCCTCGCTGACCGAATTCTCGGGCAAGCTCAATGCCTCGGCGGCCAACTACGGCGAATCGGATGTGTCGGCGAGCTTCGAAGGTCCGATCATCAACGACAAGCTGTCATTCCGCATCGGCGGTCGCATGTACAACCGCGGTGCCGTGTTTCGGGCGACCGACGGTGGCGGCTTGGGCGAGGAGAGCAGCAAGTCGATCAACCTGACGCTGAACCTGCAGGCCACGGAAGCTTGGAACGTGAAGTTCCGCGGCTTCCACGCCATCGACGACGACGGTCCGATCATGGGCGGCATCGTGCAGGGCTGGCGCAACGACACCTGCACAGGCAAGACCATTGCCACGGCGGATCCGCTGTTCCCGAGCGCCAAGCCGCAGAACTACATCTGCGGTGCCGTGCCGGAGCTGGGTCAGGCTATCTCGTTCACCGGCGGCAAGAACATCATCGACACGCCGACGACGTTCTACGTGCCGCAGGCCGCGATCAACGGCCAGCCGAACTACATCCTCGACAACATCGTCAATCGTGCTCTGCCCGCGGTGTTCGACGTGCCGCGTATTGACCATATTGGTCTCTACCGCACGGTGACCCGGTTCTCGATCTCGAGCACGTACGATTTCGCCGGTGGTTATCAGGTCGCTTTCCAGGCTGGCATGAACGAGTTGAAGGCCAACTGGATACGTCCTTTCGGTCTTACGCCGCGTGGTCTCTGGTGGTCGCGTGACCCGCAGGACTCCGAAGACGAGAGCTACGAGCTGCGGCTGACGTCGCCGCAGGATCAGAAGTTCCGCTTCCTCGTGGGCGTCAACCAGTACGACCAAACCTTCCTGCAGTCGGGCTCGGGTGGCGACGCCGTGTGGCTGTGCGCCGACTTCGGTCCGGCCCGTCCGGTGGGCTCGACCTGCGGCCGTACGGGCAATGCCGGTAGCTTCTTCTTCACGCCGAACTCGGCGGCGCAGAACACCGACAAGGTGTCGACGCAGGGCATCTTCGCGGCGGTGAGCTACGACCTCACCGACACGATCACGGCCAGCCTCGAAGCGCGCTACTCGAAGGACGAGACGCAGAAGGCGATTCTGACGACCTCGCCGTTCAAGGTGGAGGAGACGCAGACGTCGCCGCGCGCGATCCTGCGCTGGACGCCGAACGACGAGACCAACCTTTACGTCAGCTATGCCAAGGGCTTCCTGCCGCCGTCGATCAACGCCGAAGTGGCACGCGCCACCGCGCGTGAGAAGACGCAGTACGACGCCGGCGGTTTCCCGTGTATCGCCAGCCCGACCCTGCCGCAGTGCGTAGCGGCGCCGGATGTGCCGACCACGGTTGCGGGTGACGAACTCGACATGGTCGAACTTGGTTGGAAGCAGCAGTTCTGGGATCGTCGCGCGCAAATTAACGTTGCGGCCTACTGGGCGGAGTGGAAGAACCAGAAGGGTCGTTCCGCGTTCGTCATCCAGGAAGACTGCGGCAGCTTCGCGCACGGTGGCACCACCGGTGCCACGGCCGCCAACGGCTGCGCAGGCGGTGCCAACGGCCAGCCGGCCGTCACGGCAACGGGACTGCCGTTCACCAACACGCGCAACGCCAACGTCGGTGGTAACTCGACCCTTAAGGGCATCGAGTTCGAGGGCGCGGCCCGGTTGACGGAAAACTGGGACATTCGCGCGATGGCGACCTGGGCGCAGAGCGAGTACGACGACTTCATCTTCAACTTCGTGGTGCCGATCGCCGGCTTCCAGCAGATGAAGGGCAATTCGAACGCCCGCTTCCCGGAATGGTCGGGCAGCATCTCGCTGGGCTACAACGCGGCGCTGCGCAACACGGGTTGGAACTGGTTCGCTAACACCGACGTGAGCTACACGGGCAAGACCTTCGTCGACGAGAGCAATCTCGCCTACTGCAAGGCCTACTCGCTCACCAACGTTCGCGTGGGCGGCGAGAAGGACAACCTGCGCATCGAAGGCTTCGTCAAGAACGTATTCGATGACGACAGCTGGGCGGCTTGCGCGCGCTGGACGGACTTCGACTCGGCCCCGACGCTGGGCCAGTTGACCACGTATCAGGGCGTGGCGGTGACGCCGAACATGCCGCGTCAGTACGGCATCCGGCTCGCGTACAAGTTCTGAGCCGATTGCTCAACGTCGTTTGACGACAAACGGAGGGTTGCGGCGCGAGTCGCAACCCTCTTTTTTTTGTGAGGTGCTGATGAAGCTGTACTACACGCCGATCAAGGGTTACGTGCACACGGTGGAGGCGGTCATTCGCTACGCCGGGCTGGAATCGCAGATCGAACTCGTGCCGACGAAACCCTTCGATGCCGAGACGCCGCTCGCGCCGATCAATCCGCTCGGCAAGGTACCCACGCTCGTTCTCGAGTCAGGCGAGTACCTCGCTGGGGGACCGGTCATCTACGAGTATCTCGATTCGTTGCACCGGCGGCGCCGGCTGTATCCGTCCAAGGGGCCCCAGCGCTGGCGCACTCTTCGGCAGGCGTGGATGGCGGACGGGCTCTTCGACACCTTCGTGCTGTTGATCATCGAGTCCTGGCTGCCGCAGGCCGAGCAACGCCCCGCATACATCGCGCGCTCGGTCGGCAAGGTCATCGCGATCCTCGATCAGCTGGAGCGCGACGTTGCGCAGTACGATCGCCTCGACATTGGTCAGATGCGTACGGTCGGTGCACTGCAGTTTCTGCGTCTGAAGTGGGCGACAACGGCCAAGGCACTGGTCGGAGTCGATCCTGCGCTCGACATCTTTGCGGGCCGGCCGTTGCTGGCGGCGTGGTTCGCACCGATGGCGCGTAAGAAGATTTTTCGTCAACCGTTGCTGCGAATGGAGTGACCATGCCGATCCCGCACCGTCGAGTCAGGGGAATGCTGCGCTACACGAGCGATCAGCCGGGCCGTGAGGGCGCCGAGCGTGGTCGGGAGCGTTTCACCATCAGCGTGGCCGCCGATGGTCGGCGCACGCTGCGTGCCTACACGGAGATCGACGATGCGCCGAACGTGCAGCGCGACGTGACGCTCAGTCTCGGGGCGGATTGGCGTCCGACCGACTGCTTCGTGCGCCTCTCCGTCGGCGATCGATTCATGGGTTCGAGCTGGTTTCGCTTTAACGATACGGAAGCCGAGTGTGAGGGCTACACGGTCGCCGAAGGTCGGCTGTCGCAGCGCTGGCCGCTCGCGAAGCCACTCGATGGTTTTGGCACCCATCCGATTCAGGCCGATTCCTGGCTCACCAACATGGTCGATATATCCGCGGGTCGGGTTCGTGGTGAGTACGACAATCTGCTGATGTGTTCGCTCGATCACCGAGGCGCCAGCGGGCCGATGCTGATGAAGTTCCCGAATCCGGTGAAGCTGGCCTTTATCGGGCGCGAGCGCATCACTGTGACCGCGGGTACGTTCGATGCACTGCACTACCGCTTCGCGGAGACGACGGACGACGGTTCGGGTGATACCCGCAACGAGCCCGGCAAGCACCCGCCATATGATCTGTGGTGCACGGCGGATGGTGATCGCGTCTGCCTACTGGCTTACGTAACGGGCTACATGATGACGCGCTACGAGTTGGTCGAGTACGAATGCGACGAACCCCGCGATTGACGTCACGGCTCGCCGTCGCGGTGGGCCTGATCTGGCTGATTCAACACCTCGTGCCGCTGGCGGAGGCAAGCGCCATCGTACGTCGCACCTCGACCGGGGAGTTGCAGACGCTCGATCCGCAGACCTGGACCTACGGTCAGGACGGCAATATCGCGCAGGATCTATTCCAGGGCCTGACCACCCTCGATCCTGCCGCGAACACGATTCCGGGTCAGGCGAAGTCCTGGACGGTGTCGCCCGATGGCAAGCGCTACACCTTCACCTTGCGTGACAATCTGCGCTGGTCGGACGGTCGCCCGCTCACCAGCGAAGACTTTCTGTGGTCGTTCAGGCGATTGTTCGATCCCAAGACCGCGGCGCCGGCCGTGTCCTTGCTGTATGTCATCCGCAATGGTCGGGCTGTGAACACCGGCAAGTTACCGGTCACGGCCCTCGGCGTGAGTGCTCCCAATGCCACGACGATGGTCATCGATCTCGAGCACCCCGCGCCGTACCTCGCCGATCTGCTCGTGCACCGGGCCTTCCCTGTGCCGCGGCACGTGATCGACAAGCACGGCAAGCAGTGGACCCGCCCAGAGAATATCGTTTCCAACGGGGCCTTCGTGTTTCGCGAGTGGCGCCCCGGCAGTCACGTTCGCCTTGATCGAAACCCGCGATTTCACGATGCGGGGAGCGTCCGGATCGAATCGATCTACCACGTGCCCATCGAGGACCCGAAGACCGCGCTCACGCGCTACCGCGCCGGGGAGCTCGACGTGCTGGTGACCTTGCCCTCGGAACAACTGGCAGAACTGAAAGCGACCTACGGATCGCAGCTTCGCCTCGTGCGTCAGATCGGTCTCGAGTATCTCGCCTTCAATACCCGACGCGGGGCTACGGCCGATCCTCGAGTACGACGGGCGCTGTCCATGGCCATCGACCGACAGATGCTCGTCGATAAAGTCACGCGCGCGGGTGAGCCGCCCGCGTACTGCGTCGTCCCGGAGGGCGTGATCAATTATCCGAGGCGAGGCTGTGCGGATTTTGCAAGCCTTACGCCGGCGGCGCGACTCGCCGAGGCGCGACGGTTGCTGCGCGAAGCAGGGTTTGGAACCGAGCGGCCGTTGCGGCTGCGCTTTCGCGTCAACAATTCCGACACGCAACGAAGACTGGCCCTCGCGATCAGTGCGATGTGGCAGCCACTTGGCATCAGAACGGAGTTGATCGGCGCGGAGTTGAAAGCGCATCAGGTGGCGGTAGCACAGGGCGATTTCGATGTGGCCCGCGGCGCCTGGTACGGCGAGGATCGGGACGCGATCTCCTTCCTGCGACTGCTGGATGCGCGCTCGACGGTGCTCAATATATCCGGTTACGCCAACGCGCAGTATCAGCAATGGCTCGACAAGGCCGATGCATCGGCGGATCTCGTGGCGCGGGCTGAGTTTCTGCGCGAGGCGGAAGGCCTCGCCATGCGTGAACAACCGATTGCCCCCGTGCATGTGTACGTCAGTCGCCGACTGATTTCACCTCGCGTGCAGGGCTGGGTCGATAACCCGCGCGGTCTGCATCTCAATCGTTATTTGTCGATTGTCTCGACGAGCTCGATCCACTCACCCGCAGCGCCGCGAACGACGCCAACGCGCCGACCCGAATAGAGCGCGTCCTGCGGGCCTGCACTCGGTGGGCGAACCCAGGGTAGGGCGCGTGCGTCGAAGGCGCTGCTTGCGAAACTCACTATCGCCATGCCTGGCGGCAGATCTCCCGTTCGTAGCGGTCGCGGCACGGTGACGGGCGGATACTCGTCGAGCTCGATGAGGAAACCGGGTGAGATAGGCACGAGTGCGATCCGAGTCTGGGCGTCCTTCGGCAACTTCAGCGCATCCTGCAACACGCCGACGGTGGACGAGTAGGGCTCCGTCGGCTGCATGCCGAGCACCTCGGCATAGAAACGCCGCAACGTCTCCATCGAGGGGCCACCCAAAACCACGATGAACGTCCGATCGATGCTGCTTTGCGCTGGCGTCTTGATGAACGTGCCCCCCGTTGGCGGAATGCGCGTGAAATAGTTGAGCTCGCCGCCAGGGCCGATGGCCTGCATGGCAATCACCGAACTGTTCGAGCCCAGGGGTGCCGTCGAGCCCACGACTCGAAACGGCGAGTCTGCCGATTTGAACCGGCGCTCCAGCGCCGCTGGGTCTTCGACGAGAATTTCGTTCGAGTTCCATCCATGGGTCGCCATGGCGCGAAAGCCCGCGGTACTTGGGCGCTCGATCAGTCGCAGATAGGTGTTGGCACCACTCGCGGGCTGCAGAATCGTGACCCGACTGCCGGCGGCGGCGGGTGCGTCCCACAGGGCGGCGAGATCTGCGCTAAGCACGCTTCGTTCGACGACCCGATAGCCGAGCCATTCGACGTAGGCCCGTTCGACTGCGGCGAGGTCCGACACCACCAGTGTGATGGCAAGAATGGCGCTCAGCATCGACGAACTCCTCTAACGAATACGACCTGCTATCGTTCCGGAAGTGTACGGTTCCCTGTGACGGCTGTGGAGGTCGAGTGATCGATTTGTATTTCTGGCCGACGCCTAACGGTCAAAAGATTCCGATCATGCTGGAAGAGTGTGGTCTCGAGTATCGGGTGAAGCCCGTGAATATGCTGCGCGGCGAGCAGTTCAAACCCGCGTTCCTGCGCATCAATCCGAACAACAAGATTCCGGCGATCGTCGATCAGGACGGCCCGGGGGGCGAGCCGCTCGCGCTGTTCGAGTCGGGCGCGATCCTGCAATACCTCGGCGAAAAAACCGGGCGATTTCTTCCACGAGAGCGACGTGCACGCTACACGGTACTGCAGTGGCTGACCTTCCAGGTGGCCAACGTCGGCCCCATGTTCGGCCAATGCGGGCATTTCCTCGGCTACGCGCCCCGGAAGATCCAGTACGCGATCGATCGCTATCGTAACGAGACGCTGCGCCTCTACGGGGTGATGGATCGGCGCCTGAAGTCGGTCGAGTACCTGGCAGGCAAGTACTCCATTGCCGACATGGCCACTTGGCCTTGGGTTCGCGTTCGCTGGCTGCATCGGATCGATCTGGCGGAGTTCCCGCACGTGCAGCGCTGGTATGAAGCCATTGGTGCGCGACCGGCGGTGCAGCGAGCGCTTGAGGTGCTTGCCAAGCGCGAGAAAATCGGCAACCCGGACGCCAAGGCGCGCGAGGCGCTGTTCGGTCGCAGCCAGTTGACTCAAAGCCGCCGCCCACGTCGAGTTGCCGCGCCTGCCTCCGCGGGGCACCCGAAAGGTCGCAGGGCGGACAAGACGACTCGCAGGGGTCCGCGATGACTCGCGCGGGCTGAATTCGGCGGTATAGTCGGCGGGGTTTGGGGGCCACGGTGGATCGCACCAGGAGGGCAAGGGCATGAAGTTCATCGAAAACAAGCGGAGCCGCGAGGCCGAAGCTTGGCTGAAGAAGGAAATCGTCGAGCAGAAGCGGCGTTATCGGAAGATCGTCGCCGAGCAGGAGGCGCTGACGCCGAAACGCGATAAGTGGATCGCCGATTTTCTGCAGCGCATCCAGACCCGGGGTGTGCATACCCACTATGACCAGATGCGCAAGGTTCGGCCGGAAGAAATTCCCGTCAAGCCGAAGCGCAAGTTCAAGGTCGTATTCTAAGAGAGGAATTCAGCATGGCACGCCCGCATATCGAACCGTTCGTTGATCGCGACGTTCCCTTCAAAAAAATGACCCTGCCCGGGTTCCCGAAGGGCATGCAGTACAAGATGTTGTCGCTCGACACCGACAACGGCGCATCGTCCATGACCGTGTTGTTCGAGCCCGGCTACAAGCAGCCGCCCGGCATGAGCTACACCGAGTATGAACTCTTCATCATGTCGGGCTCGGTCACCATCGGTGAGAAGGTCTGGGGCCCGGGAAGCTACATTTTCGTCCCGGCCGGTGTCGCGCTCGAGCCTTTGAGCTCGCCGCGTGGAGCAACTGGCCTTATTTTCTACAACTACGGCGAACCCTCGTTCGTTGAATCCGACAGTGACCATCCGCAGGCCGAGCGCGACCGGTTCGCAGCCGTCAACGCTTACGACAACCTGCACTGGACGTCGACCAATTTCTTCCCGGCGACGGCGCCGGGTTGCATGGTCAAGATCCTGCGTTTCGATCCGCGCACGCACGGCTTCACGTTCATGTACTGCATGACGCCTAACTTCTGGCAGGACAACATCTCCTACCACGACTGCTGCGAGGAGGCGTATCACATCTGGGGCACCTCCTGGATGATGCAGTTCGGCGACCTGCCGACCGGGGGATACTTCTGGCGTCCGCCGTACATCAACCACGGCGCCTTCGCCTCGAAGCTGGGGATTCTGGCCATCGGGCGAACCGACACCCAGCTCTACAACCACTTCCACTTCAATCCGTGGACGAACATCGAGGAGAACCAGGAACGTGCGGCGAGCCGCATGCTCCACCGCAATCCCGAGATGTACAAGTGGGTCAACACGCACGGGCACAACCATCCGATCGACTTCGAGTTCGATCATGGTCATTCTCACGGTGATCGACCGCACCACCATGGAGATGGCATGGTCGAACACAAGCACAAGAAAAAGCGCCGACGTCGCTGATCTGAAAAAGTGTCGCGAGCACTCTCGCTTCGTACTGCAAGAAGGGCCGCTTAACGCGGCCCTTCTTTTTGGTACGCGGCGATGGCCCTCGCGCCGCCAGAACGATCAGCGCACTGCGCCGAAGATGTACCAGCTTGCGCCGTTGCCGTGTGCGGGAGCGGGGCGTTCACCGCGGGCGGACTCGGCAAATTCGCTTTCGCCGACCGTACCCCAGTTAGGAATGCGTCGCGCGAAGAACGAGTCGCTGGCGAAACCCGCCTTGGCACACTCGGTCGCCAGATCGAATTTCCTGAAGCTCGCGTAATGCGGTTCGTTGTTGTAGTACGCGTCCCAGTCCAAGTAGAAGTTGTAATAGGGGTCGACCGCGTTGGTCGGTGGCAATTCCATGTGCACCATGATCCCGCCCGGACGCAGCACCCGGTACGCCTCGCGCAGCACCTTGCGATTGGTGGTCGGCGACTGCTCGTGCAGGAAAAAGCTCGATACGACCAGATCGAAACTCGCATCGGGGTAGTCGAGCGAGCGCGCATCCTGCTGCGAGTAGTGCACGGGATAACCCAGCGAGCGGGCTCGGGCATGTGCGTAGCGCAGCAGCGGGGCTGACACATCGATACCGTGCCCAATCAGTTCGGGGTACACGTCGAGATAGGGCAGCAACTGGTTACCCGCCGAGCAGCCGATGTCGAGCAGGTGCTTAGGGGAGAAATCCGGTCGGCTGCACTTGAGGAAATGGGCGATCGAGCGCGCAACACCGCCGCCGTTGTGACGCATCTTCAGGCCGGCGGAAAACACGGCCGTCCCGTGCCAGTACATCGCCGCGGTGCTGACGTCCCCCGGGCTGTACTCGGTGTGGAAACACCCCGGCATCAGGTGGATGTCCATCGCCGTCACGTCGCGCGGCATCGCCAGCTTCGGGTCGAGACGCAGCGACCCAGGGCCTCGCCGGTGCGCCACGGCGGCAGCCTCGGCCGAAATCTGCGCGGCGTTGCGCTCCACCTGCGGCTGGACGGACCACCAGGTTTGTTCCTGGGCTGAGTAGCGCAGTGCGCTCCAGGCCTTGAAGTAGGCGTCCTCGAGCATCGCTCGGCGAATCTCGGTGCCCGACTGCGGCATCCGACCCTGCTTTTCCCGAAACTGCAGCTCGACGGAGTCGTGGTAGTGCCGGCGCATCTGTTGCGCGAGATCGACCATGATGCGCTTGCGCAGCGTCGAGACGAACCGCTGACGTGCAGCCTCGTCGTGCGTCGGTCTTGCGAGCGCATCGATGCGCGGTGGCTTCGTGCCGACGCGACGGGTCGTAGGTCGACGCGTTGCGCCCTGGCGGGCTGCGGCTCGGCGATCGGCTACTTGACGGTGTCCTGTTCGGGTCATGGGTCGATGAGCGTCAGGGAAGGTGAGCGGCCTGCATGATCGACAACTCCGGTGCCTGGGGGCAAGTCCCAATACAACGGACGTCCAGTGGCCAACGTGCGTCAGTCGGCGACAGCCGCTATCCTTGCGCACCGCTATGGGGCGGGCGCCACCGACCTGAGAGCCGAGCATGACCGTCGAGCATTCCATCCGCACCAGCGACAGCCTCCGCAACGTCCGCTACGAGATTCGCGGCAATCTCGCTCGACGTGCGCTGGAGCTGGCGCGCAAGGGCTACGAAATCATCTCGCTCAACATCGGCAACCCGGCGCTGTTTGGCTTTCGAACCCCCGAAACCATGCGCCTCGCGATGATCGAAAACTTTCCCGAGAGCGAGGGGTATTGCCACCAAAAGGGCATATTCCCCGCCCGCGAGGCTGTCGTGATGCAGCAGCAGGCGAGGGGTGTGAGCGGGGTGAGTGCCGAGGAGGTGTTTATCGGCAATGGCGTCAGCGAACTCATCGATCTGGCCCTCCGCGCCTTGCTCAATGAGGGGGACGAGGTGCTCGTGCCAAGCCCCGATTACCCCTTGTGGTCGGCCGCTGTGAACCTTAATCGAGGTCGGGCGGTGCACTACGCCTGCCGTCCTGAGAACGATTTCGTCCCGGATCCGGCTGAAATCGAATCCCTGGTGACCCCGCGCACGCGGGCCATTGTGATCGTGAACCCCAACAACCCGACGGGCGCCGTCTATCCGCGCGCCGTCATCGAGGGCATCGTACGTCTCGCCGAGCGTCGAGGGCTCGTGCTGCTGTGCGACGAGATCTACGACCAGATCACTTACGACGGTGCCGAATTCGTACCGGTGGCCCCGCTCGTCCGCGACACCGTGTGCGTGAGCATGTCGGGCTTGTCCAAGGTTTATCGAGCCTGTGGATACCGCGTCGGCTGGGCCGTGGTGTCGGGCAAGCTCAAGGCGGCAGGGGATTTTCTCGCCGCGCTCGAGCTTCTGGCCTCGTTGCGCCTATGCAGCAATGTGCCCGGCCAATGGGCTGTGCAAACAGCGCTCGGTGGCTACCAGAGCATCCGCGAGCTGACTCAACCGGGCGGTCGGCTGTTCGAGTCAAGACGGGCGATCATCGAGTCGGTGGCCGACAACCCCTCGCTGCAGGTGTCGACGCCAAAGGGTGCGCTGTACGCCTTCGTCGGTGTGAACGAGTCGGTGCCTCAGTTCGATGATCAGGCCTTCGCCCTGGATCTGCTGGAACGCAAGCACGTGCTGGTGGCGCCGGGAGTCAGCTTCAACGTCCCTTATCGCAACCACTTCCGGATCACCAACTTGCCCGATTCGCAGACGCTGCGGACGGTGTTCTCCCGCATGGGTGACCTGCTCACAGAGTACCGGAATAAAGCGTAATAACCCTCTGAAATAAAAGGCTAAAATTCACCTTCGAGCGATAACTCCCGACTGCCATCTACGGCCGCAGGTCCGAGTTTTTCGAGAAGCTGGCGGGTGGCCGGCGTGCGGCCCTGAACCTGCGCGTTGAGGCGGTAACGCGCCTCGCCGGGTTGCCAGACGAGTTCGCCTCGCAGGCGGAGGGGACCACCGAGATCGCGCAGGCGAGCAATGACGGGGGCGTTGTGCGTCGCGCCTTGGTCGAGGACGCCTTCAAAGTCCCCCAAAGGAGTCGTGGTTTCGGGAGCCGTCAGGTCCCGTCCGCGTACGGTACCCGATAGGCGAGTAGGCGCCCAGACGCCACCACCCGTGGTGTGCCAGGTGACGGAGACACCGTCGAGTTGCAGGCGCCCCGCGCGAGGAAGGGACCACTGACTGATCACGGGCCCGGGGAGCGACTCACGCAGCGTGGCGAAGGCGAGATCGGCGCGCAGTGTGTCGAGCCTTAAAGTTCGTAAACCCGTCACGACAAGTCGAGTGCTGATCTGGGAGTCCGCGCGGCGCCACTGCAGCTCGAGTGCAGGCAGAACCGCGATCGATGACGGGACCCGCATCGCCCAGCGAACCTCGCCCGCCGAGACGCTCTGCCACTGCAGGTCCTCGCAGGCACCGCGCCACACCGTACCGCGCCAGACCAAGCACTCGGCGGAGCCCGGCAACAGCAGCGAGAGGGCACGGGATGGCAACCAGACGAGCCCGCCGATCGCGAGCCCCGCGACCAGCGCGCCGAGTAGCCATCGAGGAGTCATGGTCCGCGTAGCAGCACCGTGCCCGACACCGCGCCAGGGCTCGGGGCGGCGTTCAACTCGACCGTTTCGATGCTGACACCCTCGGCCGACATCTGACCGAGCAACGCCACCGTGCTCGCGAAGTCGGCAGCGTTGAGTTGCAGCAGGACCGTACGCGAGGTCTGCTCCGTCACACCGATTGCGCCGGCGACGATGCCAGCCGCGTTGCGGGCTGCTTCGATGCGTTGCTGCAGCGACAGATCCATCGGAATGGCGGCGAAGCCGCTTGCCTGCCACTGCGGTTGCTGGATGATCCACTGCCGCAAGACGCTGCGCTTCTCCGCAATACGCGTTTGCGCTGCGTTGTTGCGCTCCGTCACCTGCCAGCCGAGGGCGAGTAGTGGCAGTACGGTCACCGCCACGGCGCCAATGAGCAGCGCTCGCCGATCACGCGCGGGCAGTTGTGCATGCCAACTTGCGATGCGTTCGCGCAGCACTTCGAGTTGAGCCGATGCACCGCGAATCATGTGCGTGGTGCCCCGCCTTGGACCGGCCAGCGCAACGTGGCCTCTACGCCACCGTCGTTGCTGCGGATTTCGATTGGTTGCAGCGGCACGCCGGCGGCACGCAGTGCGTTGGCGAAGGCCTCCGCCACCTCAGGCGCGCCCGCGCCGATGACGACCACCGTCCCATCGGACTGTTGCCTCAGGCTCTGCAGGCGCACGTCGGCGACCTGGCCGCGTGCGCGTGCGAGCCACTCGAGTTCGCGCAACGCTCGCGGGTCGACCGATGCACCGGCCTGCAATCGCTGCAGTTGTCGGCGCAGCAAGACGGCGGCCGGCTCGGCCGATGTGATGCCCGGCGATAGGGCCGCGGCCTGATTGATCAACTCGGCATCGACATCGCGCTCGAGGCCTTGCAGCCGCGCCCACTCGAGCTCGCGCGTGCCGAGATGCGCGACAAGCAACAGTGCCGCAAGACCCGCGGCCCAGCGCCAGCGTAGCCACTCTGGGTTGATGCTCGCGCGAGGGGCGTATTCGCCTTGCAGCAGATTGATGGGCCGACCGATCGACCAATGAGTGGCAAGCCACGGCAGGGGACCCGTCTGCAGCGTATGCAACTGCAGCGCCGCGCCCAGTTGGCGCAGCCGATCGATTGATTCGGCATGGCGCTCGAGATCGACGGGGGTCGCGTAAATCCAGAGACCCACGGTGCTTACACCGGCCGAAGCGAGACTTTGGCGCAGCGACTCCTCGAGCAGCGCCACGGGCGCGTACTCGGCCGCGCCGTGTGGGGACACGATGCGCGCCTCCTCACCGTCAATCCACACCAGCACGTCGCCGGGCTTGGGCGCGATGCACGCTGTATCGGCATGCAGCGCGCGCGGCGCAATCCCGACTGCGCTGAAGCGATCGAGCCAGTGCTGCAAGCGCCGGCGAGCAATCACGCCGACCGGTTGATCCTCGCCCACACGTTCGCCGAGGGCAAAGTGCTGCAGCTCGAGATCGTCGATCAATTGATCCTCGAGCGCATAAGCCACGCCCTGACGAAGCTTCGCCGCGGGCATCGGCGGCAGCCGCACGGTCGTCAGCAACACCTCGCCGCCCGGAATGAGGCCGATGACCTTACGTCCGTTCGCGGCTGCTTCGATGGTGTGTTGGTCTGCGCCGATCGACTGCTCGACGATTTGCCCGTCTGTGCCAAGCACGACGCTGTCAAAGCGATCCTCCGCGTCGGGCGATGGGCGTAACAGCAGCGTTTCGGTCATGGGTCTGTGGCTTACTCGGAGAATTGCCGTTGCATCACGCGCAGCCGCGGCTCACCGGGCGAGGTGCCCTCGTGGCGCAACAGACTGTACAAGGAGAACTGCGCCGTGCCAACGCTCGCCAGCGTCCGCACCCGGAAGTACATCGAGCGCTCGGCGAGACCGACGCTGCGTTCGAGTCGCTCGATCCGCTGCGGATTGCCGAGCGTGTTGCGAAATGCATCGCGCCCGGGGAAGCAGCTTCTTTGCCGGTTGCGCTCGAGCCCCTGCGGGTCGCGGCTCCACTGACGCTCGCCGCTTAACGCGTCGAGCAGCACGCCGCTCGCCGAGCACAGATTGATGGCGGCGTCGCGGGGCAGGGCGCTGACGAAGGGTGCGAGTCGGGCGTAACGCTCAGCATCCATACCCTCGAGCAAGAGCAATTCGCTGATCGAAGTGACGGGTCGATTCGGCGGTCGATAGGGCACCGGCAGCGCGGAGTAGACAGACTCCTCGGCGCCGCCGGGCTGCGCTTCGTCGTCGGCATCAATCCAGTCCGTCATGCGCGCGGCGATCTGCTGTTCGATTTCGAGAACCTGCAGCAGCTGCTCGAACACCTCGCGCGCGGCCGGATCGCTCTTTCCTTCCATATCGATTAGCGAGTTGAGGTTGAAGCGAGCTTGCATGTCTTCGATCTGCGCCTCGACGATCACGCCATCGATCGCCTCCAACGGACCGAGTGGTGCCGCCCAGGGTTGGCCCGGGCGGATCACGTCGGTTTGCTCGGCCAACTGCTCGCGCAGCACCTCCGCAGCCAGCGCCTCGGTACCGCTCGCCACCCACAGGGCCTGCTCCTGAGCGGCGCTGCCCTGCGCACGCCTCAGGGCCATGCCCGTGTCGAAGGTGATGGCTGCTGCGATCGCCGTGGTGAGCGCAAGCAGGATGAGCGCGGTCAGCAGCGCCATGCCTCGCTCACGGTTCATCCGGCGACCTCGACGAGTCGAACGATCTTGCCGAACTGCAGGGTGTCGAGCGTGATCTCGACCGCCCGCGGGCGCGATCGCGAGCGCTGGGGTTCGTTGGCCTCGACGGGCCACTCCGTTCGCCACTCACCCGGATCATCGAGAAACCGCAGCTCGACGCTGCGAACGCCACGCAGCAGCACGCGCTGTCGCGGTGTACTCGATTGCGTACGCTCGAGCGCAGGCCAGACGCGACGCACCAAGGCTTCGTCGCGAAGCTCATACTCGATCCGCTGCAAGGTGGGCTGCTGTGTTCCTGGAGGAATGATCCGTCCACCGCGGGTGAGTGCAACGAGTTCCGTGCCTCGTCGATCGGCGCGCAAGGCGGGCTCGACGCCTCGACCTAGGACATCGCGCACCGGACGCGCCGACAGTTGCGCGAAATCCTGCACCAGGGTCCGCACCGCGCGCTGCAGCTGGGCAAGTTGCTGCTGTTGATCGCTGACGCTCGCGCGCTGGCGAATAACCTCGGTGAGCGCGCCGTAGCCGAGCGCAAGCATGAGTGCCGTAATGAACATGGCTACGAGCAACTCGAGCAGCGTGAAGCCTCGGGTCATCCGCCGCGTCACGGTGGGCCCCGGCGCGCGATGTCCCAGACGGCATCAGCCCCAGGCGGTGACGCCACGCTCGCACCATGAAATCCGATCAAGGTCACGAGCCACCCGTCGCGCTCGCCATCGGTCGCTTTGGGCCGCGCCGAGACCTTGATCTGCAGCATCCCCTTGATGGGCGTACGGTCGATGTCCTCGCGCCACTGCCACGTTGAGCCTGCGAACTCGACTTCGCCCTCGCGTGAGCCGGGCTTCGGCGCTTCCCGCGAGGTTCGTGCCTCGACGAGGCGATTGCTGGCCACCCATTCGGCGAAACTGCGTTCACGCAGCCGCGCGGTGCTGTCTGCGCCCGTGGTCAGCGCCGACAGTACCGCAGCGGAACCGAGCGCCACGATGACGAGGGCAACGAGCACCTCGACGAGCGTGAAGCCCCTCGAATGTGTCCATCGCACCTGCCTCGCGGCATAACGTCGCGTCACGGCGCGCCCCCTTCCGCAAGTTGCTCAAGTTCGCCGTTCACATCCGGTCGAATGCGCTGCACATAGGGTTCCGTATCGCGGCGCAACACCAACTCGAAGGGGGTGAACTCACCGCCCGAGTCGATTCCGAGTTGCGGTGCAGGAGGCGGACGATCGACCTTATCTGCAGGCTCCCAGGCATCGAGCACGATACGTCGACCCTCGATCCAGGCCTCGATCGACAGTGCCTCGGGCAACCGACGGGTTCGCAAGGCATCATCGGTCGCGGGCTGCCAGAGCCCAGTGCGCGGGTCGAACCACGCGAATGCGTATCCCTCGCGAGTGACTCGCAGGCCATAGTGCCGGGTTTCGAGTTCCGCGCGATCCCGCGCATAGTCGAGTACGGCCCGCAGCCGGTTAGCCTCATTTTCGAGCGAGCGATCGCGCCCGACGACGCCGAGTGCGAGCACCGCACCGCCGATCATGAGCCCGATGATGGTGATCACGACCAGCATCTCGATCAGCGTGAATCCGGCGGTCGCCGCGTTACGCACCGCTCGCGGCTGAGGTCGTGGCGCGATCAGTCTGCCGTATCCCAATTGCCGATGTCGTCGCCACCCTCGACGCCATCCGGGCCAAAGGAGTACAGGTCGTACTCGCGTCCGCGCGTCCCCGGATATCGGTACTGGTAGGGGTTACCCCACGGATCGGCCGAGACCCGGGCGATGTAGCCGCCGTCCTTCCAATTGCGCACCGTGGCGTCGTCCGGCTTGTTCACGAGTGCGGCAAGTCCTTGCGCGCTGCTCGGGTAGCGGGCGGTATCGAGGCGGTACATGGCGAGCGCGGTCTCGATGGTCTGCAGATCGCCACGCGCTTTGGTCAGCCGGGCATCGTCCACCCGACCCATCACCCGCGGCACGATGAAGGCCGCAAGCAGGCCGATGATGACCACGACCACCATGATTTCGATCAGCGTGAAACCGCGCGCACGTGCGCGGGATGCCGGGATTCGATGCACGGACTGCTCCTCCGACCGATGCGCAGAACATCTGCCGAAGGATCATAGCAAAGCGGGACTACGGCACTGTGACGCCGGCCTCCGTATAATCCGCCGCGGCCGCTCGGGCCAAAGCATGACGCCAGGAGAGATCAGGGATGTCGGTTGCGTTCGTTTTTCCAGGGCAAGGCTCGCAGTCGGTCGGCATGTTGGCGGGACTCGCCGAGCGGCATCCGGTCGTGCGCGAGACTTTCGACGCTGCATCGCAGGTATTGGGTTTTGATCTCTGGGCCCTCGCGCAGGGCGGACCCGCTGAGGCCCTCGCCCTGACCGAGAACACCCAGCCGGTCATGTTGGTGGCCGGAGTCGCGACGTGGCGGGTGTGGTGTCTCGCCGAGGGGTCGCGTCCGCAATGGGTTGCGGGTCATAGCCTCGGGGAATTCACGGCTCTCGTTGCCGCGGGCGTACTGGGTTTCGAAGATGCGGTGCGCCTCGTCCGATTTCGCGGCGAGGTCATGCGCGATGCGGTGCCCGATGGGCAGGGCGGCATGGCGGCCGTGCTGGGGCTGAGCGATGCCGATGTCGAGGCGGCCTGCGCCGAGGCCGCGGGCGGCGAGGTGGTCGAAGCCGTCAACTACAACGCGCCGCAGCAAGTGGTCATCGCCGGCCATGCCGCGGCACTCAAGCGGGCCATGGAAGCCGCCAAAGCACGGGGCGCCAAACGCGCGCTGCCGCTGCCGATCAGCGTTCCCTGTCACAGCAGCTTGATGCAAGGTGCCGCACGACAGTTGCGTGAACGCCTGCAGGCCGTGACCCTCTCGGCACCCACGCTGCGCTTCATGAGCTCCGTCGATGCGCAGGAGTACCGCGATCCGGCCGCCATCGCCGATTTGCTCTACCGGCAGCTCGCGAGCCCGGTGCGCTGGGTCAGCACGATCGAGGCATTGCGCGCGATCGGCGTCAGTCAATTCGTCGAGTGTGGGCCGGGCAAAGTGCTCGCGGGTCTCGTCAAGCGTATCGATCGCTCTGGCGAAACCAGCTGTTTCGCGCTGGAAGACCCGCCCTCGATCGATGCGGCCCGTTCGGCGCTGGTGGCGATGCTGGATCCATCGGGAGGTGTTCGATGACCCAGGTATTTGCAGGTGATGCTCTTTCTGGTCAGACGGCACTCGTCACCGGGGCCTCGCGCGGCATTGGTCGAGCGATTGCACTCGCGTTGGCCGCAGCCGGTGCCCGTGTGATCGGCACGGCCACGCAGACCTCCGGGGCGGAGGCCATCAGCGCGGCTCTCGCGGCGGCCGGCGGCCGGGGCGCCGTGCTTAACGTGGCCGATGCGGCCTCGGTCGATGCGCTACTCGGCGAACTCGAGGCGGCGGGCGAGATGCCCGGCATCCTCGTCAACAACGCCGGCATCACCCGCGACAACCTGCTCGTGCGCATGAAACCCGAGGACTGGGACGCCGTGATCGCCACGGATCTGACCTCCGTGTTCCGCCTCAGTCGGGGTTGCCTGCGGCATATGATGAAACAGCGTTTCGGCCGCATCATCAGCATCACCTCCGTCGTCGGCGCCATGGGCAATGCGGGTCAGACCAACTACGCGGCCGCGAAGGCCGGAGTGATCGGCTTCACGAAGTCGCTCGCCAAGGAAGTGGGCAGTCGGCAGATCACGGTGAACGCCATCGCACCGGGCTTCATCGACACCGACATGACTCGCGCACTCGATGCGGCGCAGCGCGAGGCGATGGCGGCCGGCATACCGCTCGCCCGGCTGGGCGAGAGCGTTGACATCGCCGCCGCGACCGTCTTTCTTGCCTCGTCGGCGGGTGCCTACATCACGGGGCAAACGCTGCACGTCAACGGCGGTCTGTACTTGTCTTGAGGCGTTTTTTCGCAACAGCGTTGCTTTTTTTAGACAAAACAAACTCTTAGCCATCGACCGATGGCATCAGGGGTCGATCCCGCCTACAATGCGCGTCCGGCTGCGCCCAGAGCGGGTCGGGCCACACAGGTCGTCAAGAGGACATTTAACAGATGAGCACTGTCGAACAACAAGTCAAAGCCATTGTCGCCGAACAGCTGGGGGTGAAGCTCGAGCAGGTCACCAACACGGCCTCGTTCGTCGATGACCTCGGTGCCGATTCGCTCGACACCGTGGAACTCGTGATGGCTCTTGAAGAGGAGTTCGAGACCGAGATCCCGGACGAGGATGCCGAGAAGATCACGACGGTCCAACAAGCGATCGACTACGTCACGGCGCGCCGCAAGGCCTGAGCCGTTCGACTCCCACGCCGGGGTCGGCCTGGTGCCGGCCCCGGCGTTTTATTGAATCTCTATCCGATGCGTTCCTGAGGTGAAGCTTCCATGAGCAAGCGGCGCGTGGTGGTTACGGGTCTCGGCATCGTTTCTCCGGTGGGCAGCACCGTAGCCTCGGCATGGGACACCGTGCTGCGCGGTCAGAGCGGCATCGGACTCATCACTCGGTTCGACACCACGCAGTTCGCCACTCGTATCGGCGGCGCGGTGCGCGATTTCGATATCGGCACGTACATGAGCCCCAAGGAAGCGCGGCGCATGGACGAGTTCATCCATTACGGGGTGGCCGCCGGCGTACAAGCGGTGCAGGACTCGGGTCTCGATTTCGCGGCCGAGGATACGAGCCGTTGCGGCGTCATCTCGGGAGCGGGCATCGGGGGACTGGCGACTATCGAGTCTGAATTCGAGGCATTTCAGGCCACGCAGAGTCCGCGGAAAATTTCGCCGTTTTTCATACCCGCCTCGATCATCAATATGATCGCGGGTCATCTGTCGATCCGCTATGGTCTGCGCGGCCCCAACCTCGGCGTCGTCACGGCCTGCACCACATCGACTCACTCCATTGGCCTCGGCTATCGCACCATTCAGTACGGCGATGCGGACGTCATGCTGGCGGGCGGCGGCGAGATGTCGACCACCCGGCTCGGCATCAGTGGGTTTTCTCAAGCCAAGGCACTTTCGACACGAAATGACTCGCCGACGGAGGCGTCGCGCCCCTGGGATCGCGATCGAGATGGCTTCGTAGCGGCCGACGGCGGTGGTGCGATCATGCTCGAGGAGCTCGAACACGCCAGGCGCCGCGGTGCACGGATTTACGCGGAACTCGTCGGTTTTGGCATGAGCGGGGACGCCTATCACATCACGGCACCTCCCGAAGATGGCGCCGGTGCGCGACTCGCGATGCAGAACGCCTTGCGTGACGCGGCCCTTGATCCGTCGGCGGTGCAGTACCTGAATGCGCACGCGACCTCGACCAACCTTGGAGATCGCGCCGAGACGGTCGCAATCAAGAGCGCTTTCGGTGATCACGCCCGCTCGCTGGCCGTCAGTTCCACGAAGTCGATGACCGGGCACCTGCTGGGCGCCGCGGGCGTGGTCGAGGCCATCCTGACGATCCTCGCGATCCGTGATCAAGTGGCTCCGCCCACCATCAACCTGCACAACCCGGATCCGGAATGTGATCTCGACTACGTGCCGAACACGGCGCGTTCGATGAGCATCGACGTGGCGGTATCCAACTCCTTCGGTTTCGGCGGCACGAACGGCACGCTGGTCTTCCGCAAGTTCCAGGGTTGAGTCGCACGGTCGCGTTGCGGCCGATTACACTGCACGAGTGAGCGCGATACGCCTGTCCATCGTTCTGTTGCTCGGCGCCCTGACGGCGGTCGGGGGCGCGGCGCTGTGGTGGCAGCAGGCGTTACAGGCGCCCGGACCCCACGCGAGGGAAATCAGGCTCACCGTCACGCGCGGTGAAAGTGTACGCAGCGTTTTGGCTGACATCACCGCGCAGGGCGGATTGGCCCACCCAACCCTGGTCGATCTATGGGTCAGGCATGTCGTTCGTCCGCGCGTACAAGTGGGACGGTACGCGATCGCCCCCGGCGCCTCGGCGCAGCAGATCCTGCAGCAGTTATCCGACGGGCGCGTGCTGCTCGAATCGCTGACGATCATCGAGGGCAGTCGTTTTCGCGACTTTCGGCGGGCGCTCGAGGCACATCCGGGGGTCGAGGTCACCTTGCGTGGCCTGACGGATGCCGAGGTGATGGCGCGGCTCGGCAGACCCGATACCCACCCGGAGGGTCGCTTCTTTCCAGATACCTACCGCTTCGCCTACGGCACGCCAGATCTCGAGTTACTGCAGTTTGCCGAGCGGCGCATGCGGCGTGAGCTCGAGGCTGCCTGGCGCGAGCGCGCCGAGGGCCTGCCGCTGGCGGATCCGGCTGAACTGTTGACGCTCGCGTCCATCGTCGAGCGTGAATCCGCCCTCGCGAGCGAGCGGCCGCGCGTCGCGGGCGTCTATGTGCAGCGCCTGCGCGAGGGCATGCGCCTGCAGTCCGACCCGACCGTGATCTACGGACTCGGCGAGACCTGGGACGGCAACATAAGGACTCGCGACCTGCGCACCGATACGCCGTACAACAGCTATACCCGCAAGGGTCTGCCGCCTACGCCAATCGCGCTGCCTGGTCTTCAAGCTTTGCGCGCGAGCAGCCGTCCCGACATCACGGGGGAGTTGTTCTTTGTCGCCACCGGTCTGCCTGACGGCTCGCACGTGTTTTCGCGAACCTACGCGGCGCATCGCAAGGCCGTGCAGGCGATGCTCGCGCGGCAGCGCGCCGGCGCAGGGGAAAGAACAGCGGTGCAGGAGGGCGGGACTTGAGCGGGCGGTTCATCACCCTTGAGGGCATCGAAGGCGCCGGCAAATCGACGCTGGCCCTGGCCTTGCGCGATGTGTTGCAGGCGCAGGGGCTCTGCGTTGTGCTGACGCGCGAACCGGGTGGTACACCCCTGGCAGAGCGCCTGCGTGACATCGTCCTAACGCGGGGCGAGGAGCGCCTATCCGCCGAGGCTGAGACGCTGATCATGTTTGCCTCGCGTGCCGTACATCTCGACAACCTCGTTCGGCCCGCCCTCGCGCGCGGCGATTGGGTAATTTGCGATCGATTTACGGATGCGACCCGTGCCTATCAGGGCGGTGGGCGCGGGGTCAGCGCCGAGTTCATCGAACAGCTGGCGCGAACCGTGCACGCTGGGCTTGAGCCCGATCTGACGCTGCTGCTCGATCTGCCCGTGGAGGAAGGACTGCGGCGCGCTGCCCGTCGACGCGCCGATCGCGGCGAGCACACCGATCGATTCGAAAGCGAGACCGTGGCGTTCTTCGAGCGCGTCAGAGACCGCTATCTCCAGATCGTCGCGGCCGAGCGGCGTTGCGAACGCCTCGACGCGCTGCAGTCGGCGGACACCGTGCGCGCCCAGGCGCTGGCCGCGCTTTCGCGACTCCTCGAGCACAGGGCATGAGTGATCTGCCGCGATCCCTTGCGGAGCTACCCATAACGGCCTCGCTGCCCTGGCTTCATGGGCTGCAGCAGGCGCTCGAAGAGTCGATCTCGCGCGATCGACTCGCGCATGCCGTGCTGATTCAGGTCAGTCCCGGACTGGGTGGAGGATGGCTCGCACGCTGGCTGGCGGCACGACTCTACTGCGGAGCGGCAACAGTCCCACTGCCTTGCGGCGAGTGTCTCAACTGCCGGCGCGTGGCAAGCGGCGAACAACCAGACTTGACGCTCGTTCAACCGATCGAAGAGTCCAAAGAAATCCGCATCGATCAGGTGCGTGAGCTGACGACCCAGCTGGCGCTGACGAGTCATGCAGGCGGTCGCAAGGTCGTGATCATCACGCCGGCGGACAAGTTGAATCGTAACGCCGCCAACGCATTACTGAAGACGCTCGAGGAGCCGACCCGTGGCTCGTTGCTGTTGCTCGTCACGGGCGAGCCCTCGCGACTGCCGGCTACCGTGCAGAGTCGCTGCATGCGTCTCATCGCGCCGCGCCCGGCGCGGGCCGAGCTTGTCGAGTGGCTGCGCGCGCAGCGTCCCGGGTCAACCGACTGGAATGCCGTGCTGGAAGTGCTGGGAGATGAGCCGCTGGTCGCCGTGGGCGCGGAAAGCGGCACGCTCGAGGCTCTGCGCCACGAGACGCAGCGGGCGCTGGAGGCTGCCGCCCGTGGCGGACTCGACCCGGTCGAAACTGCGGAACTGTGGGGCAAGGAGGCGTATGCCGAACGGCTGGCCTGCATTGAAGCATGGCTGCTGTCTCGCCTGCGCGATTGGGCATCGGGGCGGGCGGCCATTGCGCCGCGTGCGTGGTTCGAGGCGCTCGATGAGACGCGTGAGGCGCGTCAGTGGGCCGACACGCCCATCAACAAGCCCTTGGTACTCGAGCGGCTGTTGTGGCGCCTCGGCAGCCTGGAGTCCGCTCAGCGCAAGAGATCCCAGCCGGCATCGGGCGTGAATCGCGCTCCGTAGCGGCCTGCGAGTTCCTGCAGGCGCGCCACGCACTCGGCGATGCCGCGGCGTTTCGCATCTTGCAGCGGACCGCCGCGAAACGGGGCGTAGCCTGAACCAAAGATGATCCCCGCATCGACGAGTTGCGCTTCGTTGACCACACCTTCACGAAGGCAGGCCACCGCCTCGTTGGCGATCGACAAAAGCAGGCGATCCTGAAGATCAGCCAGCACGGTCGGCGTCGCCGTGCGCGCGACGAGCGATGCGGCGGGGCGTTGTGCCTTGCCTTCGTGCCAGCGATAGAAGCCTTCGCCGCTTTTGCGGCCGAGTTTGCCCGCACGGATGAGCGACTCGATCGGTGTGAGATCCGGGAGCGTACGACCCGTGGCGCCCGCGACGATCGCGCCGACGTTGCGGCAGACATCGAGTCCCACCATATCCGACAATTCGACCGGCCCGACCGGCATGCCGAAGTCCATCGCAGCCTGGTCGATGACATCCAGTGGCACGCCGTCGGTGGCGGCATGCACGGCTTCGAGCATGTATGGCGCGAGCACGCGATTGACCAGAAATCCGGGCGCGCTGCGACAGGGCAGGGGCAGCTTGTCGAGTTGCCGCGCAAACGACACCGCGCGCGCGAGGATCGAGGCAGGCGTACTTGCGGTGTGAACCACCTCGACCAGCGGCATCTGCGCCACCGGATTGAAGAAGTGCAGCCCGATGAGACGCTCGGGGTCGCGCAGCGCACCGCGCAGGGCCTCGAGCTGGATGGATGAGGTGTTCGTGGCGATCAAGGCACCGGCCGGCAGCTGGGTCTCCAGCTGGCGATACAGCGCCCGCTTGGCCTCGACATTCTCGACGATGGCTTCGATCACGAGGTCGGCCGAGGCGATGCCACGGCCCTCGGCATCCGCCCGCAAGCGCGCGATGGCCGCATCGCGTTTGGCGGAATCTTTCACGCGTCGCTCAAAGAGCGGCCGCACCCGCTGTATCGCGGCCTCGACGAGTGCCGCGTCTCGATCCTGCAGCGTGACCTCGAGCCCACGCAGCGCGCACCACGCAGCGATGTCGGCGCCCATGACGCCCGCGCCGACGACATGCACACGCGTCGTGGGTGCCACCGTCTTGTCGCCGAGAGACTTGAGTCGATCCTGCAGCAGGAATACGCGTACGAGATTGCGCGATGTCTCGGTGAGAAACAGGCGCGCGATGGAGTCGGCTTCAGCTTCGTACGCGGCACGCCCCTTGGCGCCATAGCGACTCCACAGATCGACGATGGCATAGGGCGCGGGGTAGTGCTCTTTACGAGCTTTGCGGGCCACTTCGCGCAACAGTCGTTGGCGCACGAATGGGCGAAGCGGTGCAAACGACAGCGCGCGCAGCGCCAACGACGCCCGTCGCGGCCGTGGGGGTCGGGTGATGATCTGTCGCGCCTCGGCCTCAAGCTGCTCGCGTGTGGTACAGAGCACATCGACAAGCCCGAGGCGCAGCGCCTGCGCCGCGCGGATGTTGCGCCCCGTCAGCATCATGTCGAGCGCTGCGGGCGCGCCGATCAAACGGACGGCACGAACGGTACCGCCAAATCCGGGATGGATGCCGAGCATCACCTCGGGAAGTCCGAGTGACAAGCGACCATCGTCAAGACCGACGCGGTACCGACACGCGAGTGCGAGTTCGAGACCGCCGCCCAACGCGAAGCCCTCGATCACAGCGACTGTGGGACAGGGCAGGGCTTCCAGGGCGTCGAGCACCATTTGCCCGCCGCGTATCAGCGCACGCGCCGAGTCGAAGTCCGTGAGCGTGGTGAATTCCTTGATGTCGGCGCCAGCCACGAAACTGCCAGCCTTTCCCGAGCGCAGGATCAGACCTCGCGGCGGCGTGTCCTGCAACGACTGCAGCTGCGCGGCGAGTTCTTCCATTACGGCACGAGACAAAGAATTCGCCGAAGCGCCCGGCCGATCCAGCGTAAGCCAGGCGATGTCGTCGGCGTCGCGTTCGAGGGTCCAATTGGCCGTCATATCAGGCAGCGCTCGCTTGCGAGACCCGATTGACCTTGAAATCGCAGATCACCGGGCGGTGGTCGGAATAGCGGATGTCGGGCACACGGAAATCGAGGACTTCGATCTCGCGGCTGACCAGCACGAAATCGAGTTCGAATCGCGGGCGTGTCGATGGGAAAGACGGCAAGCCGAGCGAATTGGCGCTACGCAGTCCAGCCGCACGCATGAAGAGGAATAGCTCTTGCTGACCGGTGAAGGTGTTGAAATCGCCGGCGACGATGACCGGCTTGTGCGCGGCCACGATCAGGTCGTGAAGATGCGCGAGCTGTTCCTGTCGATGACGGTATTTCAGCGACAGATGCACCAGGAAGATGCAGACATCGTCGAGTTCGATCTCGATGATCAGGCGCTTGATGCCCTGGCGGAAATAATGGAAACGCTCACCCTCGACCCGAGGCGCCGCGAGCAAGGCGTTGCCTTGCTTGCGGACGACCGGCATCAGCTGGTTAAGCGAGGCCGAGCCGTACTTGCACTCATAGGTCGTGTAGTGTCCGATGTGATTGGCGATGTGGTGCGCCTGATTGACGAGTCCGCTGCGCATCGAACCGCCGTCGACCTCGAGCAGGCCCACGATGTCGGGGTCTTGGGCGCGCAGAAAGTGCGTGATGTCATCGAGGATCCGCGCGGAGCTGCGCAGATAGCCCGCGCCGGGTAGCGGCAGATGAAACGCGGGTCCGGTGCCCGTGGCATAGCGAATGTTGTAAACGACGAGGCGCAAGAGGATCTCCGCGGTGGGTGCGCTATGTTACGCACTGACGGTGCAGGTATGCGGACGCATTCCGGGTGCGCGGCATCGCGGCGCGCTAACAGACTCGGTGGTTCCAACAGTGCGCATAATGTATATTATGTTAAATAACGGATCGTAAGGTAGCCACGCAATGCTGCTGATACTCAGCGCCATGCCCCAGGAAATCGAAGCCCTGCTTCCCACCCTGGATCCAGTAAGCCGCATTCAAAGCGGTGGCCGTGAGGTCGCTGCCGG
>Ga0192647_100016_pt1 | contig 101145 bp, 85 predicted proteins | sample LauGreFa1BDMLBSN_2_FD_133046 | JGI IMG/M metagenome (GOLD analysis project Ga0192647, IMG submission 133046) | Freshwater lake microbial communities from Lake Michigan, USA - Fa13.BD.MLB.SN - reassembly | ecosystem: Environmental > Aquatic > Freshwater > Lake | place: Lake Michigan, USA... | reverse complement strand
GATGATAGCATCAGGCGCATATTGTCCTTCACGACATTGTATTCCATATTGCTGCATTATCTGAAATGCAGCTTCTTTTGAAATTGCCAAACTATTAACTCGTATGCCAACAGTTGCACTTTTATACAATGATGTACACAATGTTAAAATAGAACGATTGTTCATTTTTGATTGTTGAAATGATTCAATAATCCATTTTGGCATGCAGCATATGATAGAAAATGTATCAATATCATTATGTAAACCATCTGCATATTGTTCTGCGGTTACGGATAATTGCTGATAGAGATTATACACATTGTCAATCCAAAGGGCAGCAGCTTCAGAAGATAAATCTGCTTTTTGCATTAATGTATGCACAATACCTTCATGAACAGAGCTACATCCAAAAGCAGGTTGAATCAAATGTTCACAAGTAAAATATTGTTCATTATTTCCAATAATACAAGTAGATAAACAAGCGAAGATTTCTTTTTGATAATCACTTTGTTGTAAAGGGTATGATTGTAAGATATGATCTGAAATATAATCTATGAGGGAAGAAGTTCTTAGTGATGCGAACACTAACTCTGATAAGAATTTTCTTTCTTTACTACCTATATATTTTTTACTGCGGAAATATTCTGAGGCTAATGATTCAGCACTTTGATTAGATTTCTTGATTAATTTATACAATTGGGCAGCATGGCCAATAAGCGATGGAAATTGCACGGTAGTATTAAATATTATTCGTTAGAAAGAGCATTGTTGACGATTGCAGTAGCTTTGGCTAATGTTTCTTGCAAATCATCATTAATAATAATATGGTCAAAATACTCTCTATATTCCATTTCCATGGCAGCGCGACTTAATCTTTGTTGAATTTGTTGTAAAGATTCAGTGCTTCGTTTAATTAATCGATCTTCAAGAATTTGTAAAGAAGGAGGAGCAATATAGATAAGTAAGGCTTCTTTAGGATATGCTTTTTGTAAAGATACTGCGCCACGAACATCCACATCAAATAAGATCACAGCATTTTCTTGAATTTTCTTTTGAGTTTGCGAACGAAGACTACCATAATAATTACCAAATATTTCTTCATATTCTAACAAGTCACCTTGTTCAATACAAGAAATGAAATCTTCAGAGGATAAAAAGAAATAATCTTTTCCATGTTCTTCGCCAGAGCGCATGGGCCTGGTAGTAGCAGAAACAGAAAATTCGCATTGAGGAAAATTTCCAAGTAGATGTTTAGCTACTGTGGTTTTTCCTGCACCACTTGGAGCAGATAATACAATGAGATGTATAGACATTACAATGAGTTGAACAATAATGGAAAAAGATTATTCAATATTTTGAGCTTGTTCGCGAATTCTCTCTAATTCTTCTTTCATTCCTACAACGATATGAGAAATTTCTATATCATTAGCTTTTGAACCAATAGTATTTACTTCTCGATTCATTTCTTGTAATAGAAAATTCAATTTTCTTCCGATTGGATCCTTTTCAATTGCAAGTTCGTGAAAGAATTTAATATGACTTCTTAACCGAACACATTCTTCTGAAACATCTAATTTATCAGCTAAAAAGATAATTTCTTGTTGTATGCGCATTTCATCAATCTCATCCTTTTCAAAAAGAAGTGCGATTTTTTGTCTCATTTTTTCGCGTTCTTCAGGAATTCTTTGAGCAGATTTATTTTCAACAATAAGTAAACTCTGCATTATTTTATCTACTCTAGACAACATATCTTTGGCTAATTCTTTCCCTTCTATTCCACGAGATATTTCTAAATCAATTAATGCTTTTTTAAGTGCTTCACATACAATTTCCCATTGTAATTCACTTATATCATCTTTATCACTTTCTAAAAAATGCTGAGAAAATTGAAGCATATTATCTATTGTTATATCAGATTCAATGTTTAATTGTTTTTGCATAACAATTAATGAATGATGGATAGCCATTGCTTTTTCAAGATTCATTTTAGGGATTCTGATATCTCCTTCGGCAGATTCTATAGCGATAAATGCAGAAATTGTACCTCGATTAAGAGCTTTTCTAATCATTTCTCTGATATCAATTTCTCGATGTGATAAGGTACGAGGTAATTTTACAGAAGTCTCTAAATAGCGGCCATTGACACTTTTTAACTCTATAATGGCACTAATCCCCTTTTCATGGTATTCTGCTTTACTATACCCGGTCATGCTTTTCATATATTGCTCTAATCAGAGAATTAATTGAACTAATGGCGACAAATGTAAGCAATTGACAAATAAAATCTTGATAACTGAATGCCAATATATATATCATATGTCAAGATTGTTTAGGCCACAACATATTTGTTAATTTGCACTTATTCTGCATTTATAGGTAATTCAATGAATCAGCATCAAGAAATGATGAATAGAGTGCTAAAGCTTGCTTTAAGAGGTTCGGGTAAAGTAAGTCCTAATCCTAGAGTTGGCTGTGTAATTGTTAAAGAAAATAAGATTATTGCTGAAGGTTGGCATAGAGAATTTGGTGGCATTCATGCTGAAGCAGATGCTTTGCAACACTGTATTGAAGATCCAACAGGAGCAATTGCATATGTAAACCTAGAACCTTGTTCGCATATCGGGAAAAACCCACCTTGTGCTCCTTTATTGATTGAAAAAGGTATTAAAACTGTTGTTATAGGTATGAAAGATCCAAATCCTCTTGTGTCTGGCAAAGGCATTGAATTATTACAAACATCTGGAATAGAAGTTATTCAGGACATTTGTACAGAAGAGTCATTATGGATTAATAGATTTTTCAATAAACATATAGTAAGTGGAATTCCATATATCATTGGTAAAATTGCTCAATCAATAGATGGGTGTATTTCTACTAAAAGTGGAGAATCTCAATGGATATCTGGAAAAGAAAGCAGAAAAACTGTCCATAGATTAAGAGCAGAAGTAGATGCTGTTTTAATAGGAAAAGGAACAGCTTTGGCCGATAATCCCTCATTAACTGTCAGAGATGTTCCAGGAAGAAATCCATTAAGAGTAGTTCTGGATACTCATTGTAGCTTGCCAGATCATTTGCATATATTTACTGATGATTTTGCTTCTTTAACAATTATCTGCTGTGCTAAAGAGATGGAAGAATCCTCAAGGGTTGAATCTTTACAAAAAAAGGGTATACACTTTTTATTCTGTGATACAGATGACTCAGGAAAAATAGATCTTATTTCTACTTTGAAGTCTTTATATACTACTTTTCATATTGGATCTATACTTGCCGAATGCGGTGGGAATCTAATGAGTAATTTTCTTCAATATGGAGTTTTAGATGAATTACATGTTTTTATAGCTCCCATAATTATTGGAAATGGTATTTCTGCTTTTAACTCTATAGAAAGCAATCTCTTAAGGGATTCATATACATTTAGCAATCAAGCTGTATTAAAAAGCGATGAAGACTTACATATCATATATACTAAAAAGATATAAGCATATAATGAAAAAAAAAGGGATATGATAACATATCCCTTTATACATAACTATATAGTTAATTTAGTTTTTAAAGCCCTCTAGCATTATTGATTCTAATGCATCTGATGGCTTATCATCTTTTTTGCTACCACCAGATACATATAATACATCATCAATTACTTCCATTGAATATTTTGCATTACCATTAACAGTAATAAATATTGAAGGTAATCCACGTAAAGTGAATTTATCTTTTAATGGATGATTATCGGTAAAAGACTTCATAGAATAAATCACAATATTAGCATCAGGAACGCCTGCATCTTTAAGAATTCGAATTGCATGGGGAAATGTCTTTTTTGTCCCATTACAAGAACAAGACGGATTCACAAAAAAGTAAATCATTTGATTTTTATTTTTGAATTCAGCTGCAATATCTCTGATTTTAGAATCATCTGGTGTATATAATGTCTTTTCGGCTTCAAACCATGAATATCCCGCAGAATTATATAAATCAGATAAAGATAATTGAGTAGCAGTTCCGGTAGAAGGCTCTGTTGTTTGATTGCATGAAGACAAGATTAATGTCCCTACAATCAAAATTGCCATTGCAATCGATGAAAAAAGTGTTTTCATAATATCACCTCCATAAATAATATAGTGGAACAAGTGTGTTTTACAGTATCAAAATTAGAAAAAATTTTATGTAATTGTATTTTTTAACGAATGATTTTTGCCCAAGCATCTTTTTGCCATGATTTTGAATCATTGTGACTTTTCTTTGCTTGAAGAATAAGTTGTTTATACTGTGACTGCTGATAAAAGTATTGAAGTACTTCGATTGCAGAACTTGATAATCTAGAATTAGGATTCCATGCAGCATCTAAAAGATGTAATATCAAAGATTCATTTAAATAATTGATACGTTTTAGGGAGTTCATAGCATTTCTTCGAGTCCAAAATTCAAATGCATTACTTGTAAAATCAATCAATTTATCAAGGGCTTTTTGATCACCCTTTCCAGCCTTAATCTCGAATGATTTAATCGATATTTGTTCATATAAACCTGATTCATTTGATGTTTTTTCTAGATAAGAATCTGCTGAAGAAGGAAATTGATCGCATAATTTTTCTAGTGCTGTAGTAATTATGGCATATGATTCATCTGTTAATAATTGTTCTACAGTTGATTTTAATTCCAGTGGAATTGTTTTTAATCCATTTAATGCTGCTTTGCGAACATCTTCTGATTTATCTTTTAGGGCATTTAAGATAAGATTTAATGCAATTGGAGTACCTGATTCATGCATTTGAGCAATAATTTCATTTTTTATTGCATAAAATTGCTCTTTCTCAAAAACTTGTTGTAAAAGAAGCTCTTTTCCATCATTATTCATATCCTTTAATGCAATAACAGCATCATATCTATCTATCATATGTGGTGCATTGATCACCTGATATTTTAACTCTTCATATGTCTTTTTGAATGTAGTCTTTTTTAATATTCTACTGCCTGGGTCAAAAAGTACAAAAGCAATATCTTTATTTGATGAATTTGGAATTAATACATTATGTCTTAATGAATACATCCATTCTGTTTTTGAATCTTTCGTACCATCTTTATAATAAACATCAAATACAATTGGCATTTTGAATGGACCTGTTAATTCATCCATTGTGTGTATTTGATCTACGTGGACAACAGTTGCTCTTCCATTGGCATTTCTGATATCATCATACTCAACTTTATAATGGGGTTCACCTCCACGATACAGCCATTGATCAAAAAACCAATCTGGTGTAATACCTAATGTATCCTGAAATGATAAATAAAGATCATTCGTTTCAACATTCGAATAATTATGATGTTCTAGATAGTGTTTGATTACTTTTCTAATTTCTTCTTCACCAAACACATACATCATCATATCAATAACTGCAGAACCTTTGGGGTAAATTCTTGCTGAGCCAGAACTTGGGTGAACTATTGGTAAACGATCTTTTTCGGAAGCATTTAAAGCAGAATTATGTTCGCCTCTTAGATTCCATTCATAAGCATCTTCTCCAAAGTTCTTTTTGGATTCTGGAGTTATTGTCCCAGCATATTTTTTGAAAAAGTATTTTGGATAGAATGTAGCAAAACTCTCTTGCAACCATACATGTTTTTGAACGCGGGCAGTGATAAAATCACCAAACCATTGATGAGTTAATTCATGAACATTAGTGCCGATATAACTTCTATCTTTAAAACCCCTTGGATCTACAAAAGAAAAATCACCAAAAGTAGTAGCTGTGGTATTCTCCATAGCACCGAATGTAAAATCTTGAACCATTATTTGAGAGTATAATTCCCATGGATATGGAATACCTAGGAATGATTCTAGAAAGTCCATGGATTCGGTTGAATATAAATATGTAGGTTCTACTCTATTTTTATATTCAGGATAATAATAAAGATTATTAACTATTCCAGAAGAACTTTTACGAGTCTCTACAGCATATTTACCAATAACTAATGTTAATAAATATGGTGCATGAGGATGCGTCATACGATAATGCCATGTTTTTGTTCCATCACTATTTGATTGTTCATTTAGTTTGGTACCATTAGACAAAACATGATAGTTTTTATCGAATGTGACAATTGTTTCTGTAATATATTTATCATTCATTTCATCATACATGGGCACCCATGCGCGAGAGTCTATGCCTTGTCCCTGACTCCAAATTTGTTTTCTGCATCTATTTGTTGTGTCATTCCATCCGATAAAATACAATCCTGAACGTGGATATGCTTCATATACGAAGGTAATACTATCTACAGAGCCCCATTTCATTTGTTGCGGGTATACGGTAATACCAATATCTGAAACAGAATAACGAGCAGGTTTGCCATTTACAGATGCTTCAGAAATCTTCATTTTGATTGCATCAAAAAAGATGGAATCAACAGATTTTCTTAAAGGTTTAAAAACATGGGTAACAATACCCTTTACCAAGCCTTTTTCAGGTTCAAATTTAACTTTTAATGTCATTCTTTGAACATCTATTGGATGTTCTCTGGGCTCGCTATTTTGCTCATTAACATGAGAGGTTGTTCTATATGGTAATTGTGCAAGTATTGAAATTGTACTAAAAAGAAAAACGACTATGAAAGATACTCTGATCTTCATGCTTCATCCTTTGCAATTGTTAAGAAAGTATCTTACAAAATACGAAGAATCATGGATTTTCACCCTACATATTGCGTGATTACTTGTTCTAATTGAGTTGCTTGCATTACACCCGATTGTCTCCATAGAACTTTGCCATTACGGAAAAGCATTAATGTTGGCACAGATTGGATAGAATATTGTCTTGCTGTTTGTGGATTTCTGTCGATATCCATTTTTATGATAATTGCTTTATTGCCAATAGAAGATTTTAATTCTGCTAGAATTGGAGGCATCATTTTGCATGGACCACACCATTCCGCGGAAAAATCGACAAGTACCAGAGTATCTGTTTGTATTAATTCTGAAAAAGTTGCCATATTATTATTGGATTTTTTGTGAAGTATTCTGAGGTATAGAACAAGAACCAGCCGCGCATCCAAGAGCAAATACACCCATAATAATAAAATAAAGCCCTAAAAATGTACCAGTCCAATCGTGATGATATGCTGAGTAGCTTGACAATAAAATACCGATACTTGTGTATAGTATTCTTGTTATATTCCAATTGTATGTTGCTCGACTAATTATTGAATTCATTGTATTATAATAAAGTTGTTGGACAAACAAATTCCGTTAATGAAAATGCCTTAGATTCCTTAATTGCATTAAAACCACCATCAATATTAATTAAATGATGATATCCTCTAGCTTTCAAAATAGAAATAAAAATCATTGATCTATAACCACCAGCACAATGGACAAAGAATTCTTTTTCTTTATTAATCTGATGATAATCTTCGTTTATGGTATCGAGTGGAAAATTTTCTGCATTAACTATATGCTCTGAAGAATATTCGCTGTGTTTACGAACATCTAAAATTGCAATAGATGGATTTTTTTGTTCGATATCGGCAAATTCTTGAACGGATAAAGATTGCACTGTCTCTATATCTTTATGTTCATTAATCCAGCTTTGCATTCCACCTTTTAAATAACCGATAGCATAATCATAACCTACTCTTGCCAAACGAGTTATAACTTCTTCTTCTCTTCCAGAATCGGCAACTATCAAAATTGTTTGTTTTATATCTGGAATTAATGCTCCAATCCACATAGCAAAACTTCCATCTATACCGATATTTATTGCATTAGGTATATGTGCATTAGCAAAATCTGATGCATGCCTAGTATCTAATACTAAAGCATGTAACTCATTGGCTTGAAATTCAAATTCGTCTGGATGCAAAGCTTTATTTCCCCGTGATAGCACTGTATCAATACCATCATAACCACTTATATTCATCATCACATTTTTAGGGAAATATCCAGGTGGAGGCATTAAACCTTTAAGTACTTCTTTGATAAACATATCCTTTGTTAAATCTGTACTTAAAGCATAATTGAATTTTTTTTGATTCCCCAGTGTATCAAATGTTTCTTTGCTCATCATTTTACCACATGCACTACCTGCTCCATGGGCTGGGTACACAATAATATCATCGTCTAAAATCATTATTTTGTTTCTTAAAGAATCAAACAGATGTCCGGCAAGTATTTCTTGGGTTAAGTCATTAACAATATGTTGTGCTAAATCTGGCCTACCCACATCTCCGATAAAAAGCGTATCACCAGTAAATAATGCTTTTTGTTTTCCTTTTTCATCAATCAAAAGAATACAGATGCTTTCCATGGTGTGCCCAGGAGTATGAATTACCCTTAATGTAGATTTACCAAGTGAAAATTCTTGTCCATCTTTAGCATGAATCGCCTGATAACTATGTTGTGCTTCTGTAGGGCCAATAATTATTGGAGCACCAGTTTTTGCAGATAAATCAATATGTCCTGATACAAAATCTGCATGAAAATGCGTTTCAAAAACATACTTTATCGTAGCTTCATTTTTTTGTGCTTTATTGATATAAGGCTGAACTTCTCTTAAAGGATCGATAATAACTACTTCGCCATTATCTTCGATATAATAAGCTCCTTGAGCCAAACACCCAGTATATAATTGTTCTATAATCATTGTTATTCTCTTCTTTTAATTCTTTGTTGAAAATCTTATTCAAAAAAACAGATTTTTACTATCAATCACAGTTACAAAAGTTACATAAACATTTACTTATCAAAGAATAATGTTTTAACAGAAATTCCCATCAATAATAAAGCAAATATCTTTTTTAATAATTGTTGGGGGATTTCTTGAGCAAATTTTGCCCCAAAATATCCACTGATCACAAATGCTAAAGCTAAAATTACAGAAGCTCTTATATCAACATTACCAGCTTTGTAATATTGCCATGCAGCAAGTAATCCAACTGGCATTACAAACATCATCAATGTTGTTCCTTGCGCAATATGCTGTGGAAACCCTAGAATAAGTACTAATGCTGGAATAATTATCACGGCACCACCTATTCCTAATAAGCCGCCTAAAAATCCAGCTATAGTGCCAATCAATACTAAAAACAAAATTGATGTATCTTGCATATTCTTACCTTAATAAATGAGTATAAGCAAAATTGCATTTTTAGTGATAATAATTTGTAACTGATGTTACAAATCAGTAAAACAAATGCAAAATGAAACTGATAAACTATACTCAAATTTCGTATTTTCGTTCATGAATATTCCTTCTTCATCCTTTCAAGTACACTTCAATGAATCAGCTTCGTGATTTAGATAAACCAAATTGTAATTGTGGTATTGTAGGTGTTTTTAATCATCCACAAGCTTCTGTTATGGCATATTATGCTTTGCATGCATTGCAACATAGAGGACAAGAAGCCGCTGGTATTGTAGCAGCTAAAAAAAATGGTGATGATGAACCATATAAATTCGCTGTCCATAAAGGTGAAGGCCTAGTGCTAGATGTGTTTTCTGATTCAGATATCTTAACAAATAAATTACAAGGTACTGTTGCTATTGCACATAATCGATATTCTACTACAGGAAGTGGTGGATTAACGAATGTGCAACCATTTTTAACCAAGTATAAGTCTGGTTCTATTGCTGTAGCTCATAATGGAAATTTAACGAATACAAAACAGCTTAGGAAGCAATTACAAGAAGAAGGATCTATCTTTCAGACAACAACAGATAGCGAATTATTCCTTCATCTTATTGCCAGAAGTAAAAAAGATCAACAGCTTGAACAAATTCGCGAAGCTTTAATGACAGCCAGAGGAGCCTATTCTCTTGTTATCTTAACTAATTCTTGTTTAGTAGCTGCAAGGGACCCCTTCGGTTTCCGCCCTTTATGCATAGGCCGAAAAAAAGTGGGTGATTCTATGGCTTATTTTGTTGTGTCCGAAACCTGTGCACTTGATATTCTAAGTGCAGAATATATCAGAGATATAGGCCATAATGAGATTGTTGTTATCGATGATGATACTATTAAAACCGGAAATATCAAAAGCTATACAATCGATGATATTACTCCAGAGTCAAGACATTGTATTTTTGAATATATTTATTTTTCAAGACCAGACTCAAAAATCTTTGGACATAATGTAGACAAAGTACGCAGAAAACTTGGGAAAAATCTTGCTCTTGAAAGCCCTGTTCATGGTTCTGAACCAGATGAAAAAGTAACGTGTTTTGCTGTTCCTGATAGTGGGAATACTGCAACTTTAGGATATGCAAAAGTTAATAATAAAATGGGAATACCCACTAAATATGAAATCGGTTTAATACGAAGTCATTATGTTGGAAGAACATTTATTGCTCCTGGCCAAGACAACAGAGAATTTAAGGTTAAAACCAAATTCAATACTGTTCGTGGGGTATTAGAAGGTAAAACTGTTGTTGTTATTGACGATTCTATCGTTAGAGGTACAACTTCTAAAGCATTAGTTAATTTAATTCGCGAAGCAGAACCAAAACAAGTTCATATGCGAATAACATCGCCACCGATAAAATTTCCATGTAAATATGGAATGGATTTTCCAAGCAAGGAAGAACTTATAGCAAATCACTATTCCAATGAAGAAGAGATTTCTAAAGCTTTAAATGCAGATACTTTGCATTATTTATCAGTTGAATCTTTAATGGAATCTGTTCCGCAAGAAACTGGAACAGGATATTGTAATGCGTGCTTTACAGGAAATTATCCTGTTGAAATTGATATTCATGCTCATAAATTATCTACTGAAGAATAGTGTATGGCTAAATTAACTTCATTAAGTGATTTATCAACTTTATTATCCTCTGATTATAAAGTTGCAGAAAAAGTACAGAAGCAATTAGGGTATGATGGTAAACCCGTCCAGATTAAAGTACATATAGACAAAAAAGGAAGAGGCGGTAAAACCGTAACAATTATATCTGGTTTTCAGTCTAAACCAGATGAATTAGACTCTTTATGCCAGGTATTAAAAAAATCATGTGGTTCTGGTGGAACTGTTCGTGACAATCTGATTGAAATACAAGGTGATCACAGATCATCAGTTACAAAAAAGCTTCAGAATATGAATTATTCTGTCAAAGAAATTCATTCATAAGCCATTTAAAATAAATATGATTTTTACGTCGATTAAACATATTCACTTTGTTGGTATAGGTGGAATTGGAATGAGTGGGATTGCGGAAATCCTTATCAATCAAGGCTTTACTATTAGCGGTTCGGATTTGTCTGTATCAGAAAACACAGAATATCTTTCTTCGCTTGGTGCACATATTTATACTGGACATGCAGCTGAACATATAATTGGTGCAGAGGCAGTTGTCTATTCAAGTGCCGTTAAGCCTCAAGAAAATCCCGAAACCATTGCAGCTTTAGAAAAAGGTATTCCTATCATTCGCAGAGCTGAAATGTTAGCAGAATTATCAAGACTTAATTATACTTTAGCCTTAGCTGGTACACATGGTAAAACCACTACAACTTCTTTATGTGGTTTGGTATTAATGAAAGGTGGTATAGACCCAACTGTAATTGTGGGTGGAAGGCTGGATGGGCTTGGTGGCACAAATGCTAGATTAGGAAAAGGGCAATGGACAGTAGTAGAAGCCGATGAATATGATAGATCTTTTTTACAGTTATTCCCTACTATTGCAGTAATTAATAATATTGAAGCCGAACATCTTGATATTTATGGTACTGAAGAAGAAGTAAAAAAAGCATTTATTGAATTTGCTTCTAAAGTACCTTTTTATGGCTTGATTGCTTTAGGTTTAGATGATTCGGGTGTTCGGGATATTCTTCCTTTTATCAATAAAAAGATTATTTCTTTTGGTTTATCCCGTCAATGCGATGTTAGAGCAATTGATATTGTTTCCCATGAACAAAGTTCAACATTTACAGTAAAAGCACATGGTAAAGATCTTGGAAAAATCACCATTCATATACCTGGACTTTATAATGTTAAAAATGCTTTGGCTGCAATTACCGTAGGTCTTCATTTAGAAATACCATTTGAAACAATCAAAAGTGCATTAGAGACTTTTGGAGGTGTATATCGTCGATTCGAAATTAAAGGTATGAAAGATGATATATTAATTGTGGATGATTATGCCCATCATCCTACAGAATTATTGAATGCTTTGGCCGCAGCTAGAGCGGGTTGGAAAGATAGACGTATTGTTTGTGTATTCCAACCTCATACATATACCAGAACACGAGATTTTTACAAAGAATTTGGGCTTTCTTTTGACGATGCGGATATAGTGTTTATCACAGATATTTATCCTGCTAGAGAAATTCCAATTGAAGGTATTACAGGTGAATTGATAGCTCAATCTGCAAAAAAAGCAGGACACCGCAATGTTCATTATGTGCAGAATAAAGCAGACTTAGAACATATAGTAAAATCCATTATTCAACCAGGTGATCTTGTTTTAACTGTAGGTGCTGGAGATATAACAAAATTATCCGATGTACTATTTGGTGGTAAATAATCGGATACAATGTTCCTTAAACTTCTCTGAGAACTTTGTAATATCTGCAAATGAATTATATAATGGTGCAGGTGCCAATCTTATAATATTCGGTTCTCTCCAATCCACGATTATTCCATCTGATAAAAGACTGTCTATCAATTGTTTTCCATGTTTATGAATTAACATAGATAATTGTGCACCTCTTTCTTTAGTGTTTTTGGGAGTTATTATTTCTAATGGAATATGTGGATATTCTTGTAATAAGGAATGTAACATGTATTCTGCATAACCAGTAAGCGCATCTCTTTTAGCAAATAATTCATGTAAATCTGCTTTATCAAATATATCTAAAGACGCTCTTAAAGCTGCCATTTGAAATACTTGTGCATTACTAACTTGCCAACCTTGAGCTCCGGGCTCAGGTATAAATCCTTTTTTCATTAAAAATCTCGACGATTCTTGATATCCCCACCAGCCTGCAAAACGAGGTAAATCATGAGAATATGCATGTTTTTCGTGGATAAAAAGTCCACCAATACCACCCGGACCAGAATTTAAATACTTATAAGAACACCACACTGCAAAATCTATCTGCCAATCATGTAATTCTAACTCAACATTTCCTATTGCATGGGCTAAATCAAGACCACAATAAGCACCTACATCGTGTGCAGCATCTGCTATTTGCTGCATACTAAATCTTTGTCCTGTTAAATATTGTATCCCGCTAAACATCACTAATGCAAGTTCTTTTCCATGGAATGAAATTGCAGACAAAATATCTTCTGTCCTAAGTGTATATTCTCCTTCTCTAGGAAATAGTTCTATTATAGTTGTGTCTGGATGAAAACCATGATATCTAACTTGGGACTCGATAGCATATTGATCAGAGGGAAAAGCATTTCCTTCCATTATAATCTTATATCTTTGAGGTGTAGGCTTATAAAATGAAACCATAGCAAAGTGAAGATTTGCTGTTAGTGTATTTGCAGCAACAACTTCTAAAGGTATTGCACCAACTAATCTAGCTAATGATTCTGTTAAAACTTTATGATATGAGAACCATGGTCTTTTGGAATTAAAATGACCTTCTACACCGAATTCTCTCCAATCTTTAAGTTCCTGTTCTAAATAATCAGAAACACTTTTGGGTTGAAGTCCTAGAGAATTACCACAAAAATATAATGCTGAATATCCATTATGTTGTGGAAAAAAGAAATCATTCCTGAATGATGCAAGTACATCATTTTTATCTGCTAACAATGCAAAATCTGCTGAATAATGTGTTTTTGTATTCATCTTTTAGGCCTTATTGACTGCAAATTGTATTGCAGATAAGATAGCTTGTTTAGTACTTTCAAAATGTGCTATATTTTTTCCTGCTATATCAAATGCAGTTCCATGATCTGGAGATGTTCGTATAATTGGCAAACCTACCGTAGCATTTACACCAGAATTACCTGAAATCATTTTTAATGGAATTAAACCCTGATCATGATACATTGCTAAAACAGCATCGTAGTTTAGATATTTTTTTTGTGCAAAAAAAGCATCAGCGGAAAATGGTCCATCAACATTAATATTGAGAGATTTGCACTGTTCTATTGCTGGTATAATACTGATTTGTTCTTCATTACCAATATCTCCTTGCTCTCCTGCATGGGGATTTAATCCTAAAACAGCTATTGTAGGTTTTTCAATGTTCCAATCTTCATATAATGAAGTATGTAATATGTGAATTGTTTGTTCTAGAGAATCTTTAGAAATCATAGAAGATACTTTTACTAAAGGTACATGAATCGTGGCGAGTGCTACTCGAAATTGTTTAGCGAACAATATCATTAATGGCTGAGCTTGATTTGTATATGCTGAAATCATCTCTGTCTGACCAGGAAAAACCCAGTTGTTATGTTTTAAAGATGCCTTTGATATTGGCAATGTTATCAAAGCATCAGCTTTTCCATTGTAAACGTGATGAATAGATATTTCAAGTGATTCAATTGCTAATGCAGCAGATTCTTTAGTTGGAATGCCATATGAAATTGGCGAATACTTAGTACATGGATGTATTATAATCACATGTTTACCACATATCACTGTATTATTAATCACTGGGCCAACTAAACCAGACTCTTCAAGAGTTTTAGGATGAATACACAAAATCATTTCATGATCTAATATATCCATAGATTGGATAGATTTAAAGAAGGTTTCAAGTCCAATCCCATTTACATCACCACATGATACAAATAGCTTCATATTATTTATCTATCATATAAAAAAAAAGGCAACTGAAATCAGTTGCCTTAAAATCTATGTCGATTAACTTATTCAGCGGATTCTTCTTTTTGCTCTTCTGAGGTAGTTTCCTCATGTGGAGTATCTTCAGATGAAGATTCTTCAATGGCTGATTCTACTGTTTCTACAATTGTATCTTCAACAGGTAAAGATTCTTCTATGATAGCTTCAGTAGACATTGCTTCAACTTCAGCAATTTCTTCTTTTACTTCTTCTGCTGTAATCGGAGCAACTGCACTTGTAATGGTTGCAGACTTAGTAGTAACTTTTACAGGAGTAGCAGATTGTTTTTTCTTTAATCTTACAACACCATCTTGTGGAAGTGCAAAATCTACTAATTCTATAATAGCTTCTTTACCACCATCTCCACGACGTGGCCCAAGCTTAATAATACGAGTATATCCACCATCACGGGTAATAACTGCAGGAGCTATTGTGTCAAATAGTTCTTGAAGTACCGCTTTATTTTTGATAAAGCGTCCAACCTGACGACGTTGAGTAAAGTCTGTTTTTGACTGAATTACTTCGCCATTCTTATTAGGACGTGAATTTGGTAAATTTCCATTTTGCTCATTGCGAAGCGCAATTCTTGCTCTTGTAATAAGAGCTTCTGCAAATGGACGTAATTCTTTTGCTTTAGCTTCAGTAGTTACAATTTTTTTATGAAGAAATAAATCAGTAGCCATATTGCACATAAGGGCTTTCTTGTGGCTCCATGTACGGCCAAGTTTCCTTCCAACTCTACGATGAATCATTGTTATTTCTCTCTATTCAAATCTAGATGATTTATGCTTCAGATTCAGCTGCTTTAGCTTCTTCTTTAACATATTTTTCTATGTTCATGCCAAAAACCAAACCATGAACACGAACGATTTCCGCTAATTCAGTTAATGATTTACGGCCAAAGTTTCTGAATTTGAGCAAATCTTGCTCATTTAATGATACCAATTCAGCAAGTGATTTGATATTTGCAGCTTTCAAGCAATTGTGTGCACGAACAGATAGTTCTAATTCATCTACTGGTGTAAATAGAATTCTTCTCATACGTGATTTTTCTGCTTCTTTTGCTTCTTCTTCTACTACTTCTTGTGCTTCTTGTTCACGACGCATTTGCTCAAAGTTTACAAATAGCATTAAGTGTTCTTGAAGAATAGCAGCAGCTTCTTGTATAGATTCTTGTGCTGTTACTGTGCCATCTGTATACACATCTAAAGTTAATTTTTCATAGTCGGTTTTTTGTCCAACACGAAAAGGCTCGATTGTATATACAACATTCTTAATTGGAGTAAAGATAGAATCAATAGGAATCATACCTAATGGATATTCTGAACTATTGTGTTCTTCTGCAGGAATATAACCTTTACCACGACCAATTTTAAATTCAACATCAAATTCAGCATCGTCTGCTAAAGTAGCAATATACTTTTCAGGTTCCATAACTTCGATATGAGGACATGCTTCTTGTATATCTGCCGCTGTCCAAATTTTAGGACCTTTAAGTTTTAAAGACATTTTACTATTCTTTTTATCTAAAAGACGAAAACGAAGTTCTTTTAGATTGAGAATAATTTCACACATATCTTCTACAACACCAGGAATTGTTTCAAATTCATGCTGAACATTGCCTAGTTTTACACCAACAATAGCATGGCCTGGAATAGAAGATAATAGTACTCTACGAAGTGCATTACCAATTGTAACACCATAACCTTCTTCTAGAGGCTGAAGAACATAACGTCCCTTAAAAGCGATGTCAGTTTCTTCAATATGAACCCTTTCGGGCATTTGCATGGATGTATTCATTTTTTCTCTTACTAATAGCGTCGCTGTATATAAACAGCGGCTGGGTGAGAGCAATTATTTTATTTAAAACAATATATCAGAGTGCACAATGCCTGCTTATGCAGGCATCTATAATATAGTCGAATAATTAAACTCTTCTGCGCTTAGGAGGACGGCATCCATTATGAGGCAATGGAGTTTTATCCAATATATTTAATATTTCAAGTCCAGCTTGAGATAAAGCTCTGATTGCTGCTTCGCGTCCAGACCCAGGTCCTCTAACGATAACTTCAACCTTTCTTAATCCCATTTCATGAGCTTCTTTTGCTGCTCTTTCTGCTGAAACTTGAGAAGCATAAGGAGTATTCTTTTTGGAACCACGGAAGCCATTGCGTCCTGCAGAAGACCAAGTAAGAACATTACCATATGTATCGGTTATAGTAACAATAACATTATTGAAAGTTGCACGAATAAGTGCTTTTCCATGTATGTCACTAACCGTTTTTTTCTTAACACGCTTTTTAGCTGCGGCCATAGTATTCGGTATATGATGTTAACAAACTTATTATTTCCTAGCTGCTTTTTTCTTACCTGCTACTGTTTTACGACGACCTTTTCTTGTACGAGAATTGGTACGTGTACGTTGTCCACGAGCAGGTAGACCACGACGATGTCTTAGGCCTCTATAACAGCCAATGTCCATCAATCTTTTGATATTTAATTGAATTTCAGAGCGAAGCTGACCTTCAACTTTATAATCTGCAATAGCAGCACGTATACGTGCAATCTCTTCATCTGTCCAGGTCATTATTCGCTTTTCAAATTCTATACCAGCTTTGGTAAGAATTTGAGCAGATGTTTCTTTGCCTACGCCGAAGATATACGTAAGCCCAATAATGCCTCGTTTATTTTTTGGCAAATCTATGCCGGCGATACGAGCCACAAGCGTTCTCCTTATTATCCTTGACGTTGCTTAAAGCGTGGATTTTTCTTGTTGATAATATACACTTTGCCTCTACGAACAACAATTTTGTCGTCTGGGCTGCGTTTTTTAACTGATGCTTGAACTTTCATAGCTATTCTTTATTTATAGCGGTAAACAATACGGCCTTTTGCAAGATCATAGGGTGATAACTCTACTGTTACCTTATCGCCCTGAAGAATCTTGATAAAATTCATTCTCATCTTTCCCGATATATGACATAATACTTTATGGTTATTTTCTAACTTAACTATAAACTGGGTATTAGGTAATGTTTCATCTATAACACCATCAATCCTAATAAGATCTTGTTTCGACATTAAGTTAATCCATCAAAGTAAGTATTATCGGTTTGCCCTCTTCTACGAGGACAGTATGTTCAAAATGTGCTGATGGTTTTTTATCGGCTGTTATAACTGTCCAGCCATCACTTAATGTTTTCACATTATGTGCGCCAATATTAACCATCGGTTCAATTGCTATAGTTTTTCCTCTTTGCAATTTTGCATTGGGATAGTACGAACGTTGTAACAAAGGAGGTACAAAATTCGGTATAGCAGGATCTTCATGTAATTGTTTGCCAATTCCATGGCCAACTAATTGTCTTACTACAGAAAATCCATTTTTTTCAACGTGCGTTTGAACAGCTCTTGCTATATCATAAACTTTATTTCTTGCTATAGCCTGCTGAACTCCTAGGTCTAATGATTCTTGTGTAGTTCTTAGTAATTTTTCTATTTCATTAGTAATTGTGCCAACTGAAAATGTATATGCACTATCACCAAAATAACCGTTATACTGTACACCACAATCTATAGAAACTATATCACCATCTTTTATCAATCTTTCACTTGGTATTCCATGAACAACTTCTTCATTTACCGAAATACAAAGTGTATGTTTAAATTCCTTTCCGTCTACTATATAACCTTTAAATGCAGGAAGGCCATTGTTGGTTAATATAAAGTCTTCTGCAATTTTGTCTAACTCTAATGTATCTATACCTACTTTAATACTTTTACCAACTAGCATTATTGTTTCGGCAACTATACGACAAGCCTTTTCAATATTTTTTATCGGGCTATCGATGTGTATTGATGGAGATTCCATTTCAATTAAAATCCGCCAGCACCTGCATTTGCTCTGCCACGAATTTTACCGCTTTTCATGAAGCCATCATAATGACGCATCAATAAATACGATTCTACTTGTTGCAATGTATCTAACGCAACACCTACAACTATTAGCAAGCTAGTGCCTCCAAAAAATGAGGCAAATGCTGGTTGCACACGTAGAACGTTAGAAACAAATGTTGGCATAATTGCAATAAGTGCAAGAAATATAGCGCCTGGTAAAGTTATTCTTGTTAATATATTTTCAATATAGTCTGCTGTTGGAGCTCCTGGTCTTACACCTGGAATAAACCCACCTTGCTTTTTCATATTATCAGCAACATCTTTTGGATTGAATGCTACAGCTGTATAAAAATATGTAAAGAAAACAATAAGAGTAGAATAAGTTAAAGCATAGAAATATGAATGCTCTCTAAACAATTGACTAGAAATCCACTGCAATGTAGTGTTTTCAGGGAAAAAGCTTAAAACTGTACTTGGGATAAACAATATAGACTGAGCAAAGATAATAGGCATAACACCTGAAGTATTTACTCTTAAAGGTATATATTGAGTTGTACCACCATAAACTTTTTTTCCAACAACTCTTTTTGCATACTGAACTGGAATTCTTCGTGCTCCTTGGGTAATAAGTACAACTCCGGCTATGATAAAAACCAAAATTGCAAATATTATCAAATGAACAAATAATTGAGGAGTAGAATTTATATAGTTAATTTCAGCAAATATTGCATCTGGGAGTCTTGCAACTATACCAATGAAAATGATTAGTGAAATACCATTTCCTAATCCTCTTTCGGTTATTTGCTCACCAAGCCACATTAGAAAGATTGTACCAGATGAAAGCAATATAATTGAGGTGAATGTAAACCAACCTACCATATCTGGAGCAACAGCCGAAGCAGCAGAGGTGCCTGGATTAGCAATTTTTATGCTAACACCCCAAGCTTGTAAACATGCTATAAGAACTGTAAGATAACGGGTAAATTGTGTGATTTTTTTTCTTCCTTCTTCGCCTTCCCTTTGTAATCTTTGTACTTCGGGCATAACTATACCAGCTAATTGCAGGATAATCGATGCTGAAATGTACGGCATGATACCTAATGCAAATATTGAAGCATTAGACAATGCTCCACCTACAAAAAGGTCATAGAGTCCAAATAAAGTGTTAGAATCTCCACCTTTTGATGCTTGTAAAGCTACAACATCAACACCTGGCAAAGGTACATAAGACCCAATTCTAACTACTAATAGAATAAGAGCTGTATATAATATACGTTGCTTTAATTCTTCTATTCTGAAGACATTGGCAAGGGTTTGAAAGAATTTATTCATCGATTACAACACTGCCTCCGGCATGTTCGATTTTACCCTTTGCAGTTTCGGTAAATTTAGCAGCGGTTACATTTAACTTTGCAGTTAAATCGCCATTACCAAGAACTTTAACGGGTATACGAGATGATTTGATTACGCCAAGATTGCGTAGTACATCTAAATCAACTGTATCGCCAACATGGATTTTATTGTTATCTACAAGTTCTTGTAGGCGTGCTACATTAACTTCTTGATATTCTATACGGAAAGGATTTTTAAAACCAAATTTAGGCAAACGACGACTCAAAGGCATTTGACCGCCCTCGAAATTTCTTTTGCTTTTGAAGCCAGAACGAGAAGAATGTCCCTTATGTCCACGTGTAGAAGTACCACCGTGGCCAGATCCAGCGCCTCTACCTATACGTTTAGGTGATTTATGTGAACCTTTACTTGGGCTTATATTACCGATATGTTTCATGGGATTTATTCTCCGTCTCTCAAATTGACTCTACTTTAACAAGATGCTTTACTACATTTATCATACCTTGAATCTGTGGATTTAATGTATGAACAGCTGCGTAGTTAGGTCTGCCAAGGCCGAGTGCATGAATTGTATCTTTTTGATACTGCTTGCATTTTATAATGCTACGTACTTGTGTAATTTTTACTTTAGAATCTGCGTTAGACATTTATTTCTCCTTAACCATGAAGTACTTTTTGTAAAGAAATACCTCTGCGTTGAGCAGCTGACTGAGCATCTTCTAATAAAGTTAAGGCTCTAACTGTAGCTTTAACTGTATTATGTGGATTAGAAGAACCCATGCTCTTAGTAAGTACGTCTTGAACGCCAGCTAATTCTAGTACAGCACGAACTCCACCACCCGCAATAACACCTGTACCAGGTGTAGCAGGCTTAATGAGTACAGTAGCAGCACCATATTTAGCTAATACCTCATGAGGAATGGTAGTATTTTGAAGTTGTACCTTCACAATACTTTTCTTGGCAGCTTCAGTTGCTTTGCTAACAGCATCTACAACTTCTCCAGCTTTTCCAAGACCATAGCCAATATGACCATTACCATCTCCAACTACAACTAAAGCTGTAAAATTGAAACGGCGACCGCCTTTCACTACTTTAGCAGTACGGCCAACATAAACTAACTTATCTTTAAGATCAAGTTCTGATAATCTTACTTTGCTCACGGCATCCTCTATAAATTAGAATTGCAGACCACCCTCGCGGGCAGCTTCTGCAAGTGCTTTAACTCTACCATGGTATAAATGACCATTACGATCAAATGCTACACTTGAAATATTTGCTTCTTTTGCTCTTTTAGCAAGTAAATCACCTACGTATTTACTTTTTTCAACTTTAGTTGATATGCTTTCAAGCGCAACTCGTACATCTTTTTCTACTGATGAAACTGAAACCAGCGTAAAGCCTTTGGTGTCATCAATGATTTGAGCACTAATGTGATTAATTGTTTTATTCACACTTAAACGTAAGCGTTCTGGAGTTCCAAATATGCTTTTACGAATATGTTGCTTTCTACGCTGTTGGCGTTTTGTTTTTGCTTTTTGTAAATTCATCTCGTACAGTCTCTTTTGAATCAGCGATGAAAATTATTTGCCAGCAGACTTACCGGCTTTGCGACGAATATACTCGCCTTCATATCTAACACCTTTACCTTTATAAGGTTCTGGTGGACGAATCTTGCGAATTTTAGCTGCTATCTCACCAACATCATGCTTGTTGTCACCCTTAATCTGTACAGATGTAGGTGTTGGTACAACAAATTCAATTCCTTTGGGTGGTATAACTAAAATTGGATGAGAATATCCTAATGATAAAAGTAATTTTGGACCTCTCATCTCTGCTTTAAAACCAACACCTTCTATGGTGAGATTTCTTTGATAACCATTTGTTACGCCATTGATTGCATTAAATGCAAGAGCTCTAGATAAGCCATGTAATGCTCTTACTTTTTTATCATCATTAGCTCTAACAAATGTTAAAATGCCATTTTCATTATTAAATGAAATACCTTCTGCAATAGGTACAGTTTGTTCACCCTTTGGACCTTTTACAGTTAGGGTTTCATTATTATATGTTAACTGTACATTATTAGGTACTGTTATAGGTTTTTTGCCAATTCTTGACACGATAAATCTCCTTAAATCCAGGGATTAGCGTACTTTGCAAATAATTTCACCGCCTACATTGTAAGCGCGTGCCTGCTTGTCTGTCATCAATCCTTTAGAGGTTGAAATGATAGAAATACCAAGTCCATTACTTACTCTAGGTATTTTTTCTACAGGTGAATAAATTCTTCTACCAGGCTTGCTTACGCGTTGAATTTCCTGGATAACAGGTTGGCCTTCATAATACTTAAGACCTACTTTTATAAATTTCTGATTGTCTTCTTCAAATAGAGAAACCTCACCTATAAAACCTTGATCACTTAAGATATTGGCTATGTGTAATTTCATATTTGAAGCAGGGGCAACAACAAACTTGTGTCGTGCCTGACCCGCATTTCTGATGCGAGTAATAAAATCTGCAATGGTGTCTGTAACCGGCATAGTATTCTAAGCTTCTAATAGTTTACCAACTTGATTTACGAATTCCGGGTATTTTACCTTCTAGCGCTAATTGGCGAAAGATATTTCTGCATACACCGAATTTTTTATATACTGCTTTTCCACGACCTGTTACAGAGCAACGACTACGAACTCGCGTAGGAGCGCTATTTCTAGGGAGTTTTTGCAAGCCTTCATAATCTCCAGCTGCTTTTAACTCTTCACGCTGTTTTGCATATTTCGCAGATAAGCGTTTTCTTTTTTCATTTCTCGCTACAATACTTGTCTTAGCCATATTAACCTTTGCGGAAAGGAAAACCAAATTCTTTGAGTAAAGCGGAAGCTTCCTCATCTGATTTGGATGTTGTAACAAATGTGATGTCCATACCAGCAATTTTACTTACTTTATCAACATCAATTTCCGGGAAGATAATTTGTTCTTTAATACCAATAGTAACATTACCGCGGCCATCAAAACCATTATCCGAAAATCCACGGAAATCGCGAATTCGAGGTGAAGCAATATTTATGAATCTATCTAAAAACTCATACATACGTGCTCCGCGAAGAGTTATATGACATCCAATAGGCATACCCGCACGAAGACGGAAATTAGCAATAGCTTTTTTGGATTTACTAATTGCCGGACGTTGGCCAGTAATTAGTTCTAACTCATTAACAGCTGATTGAAGGATTTTTGGATCCTGCACTGCGGCTCCAACACCCATGTTAATACAAATCTTAGTGATTTTTGGAACTTGCATCACTGATTTATATTGGAATTTTTCTCTTAAGGCAGGTATAACCTGACTTTTGTAAAATTCATAAAGACGAGGGGCTGGAACTGTTCCTGAATATTCTTCAAGACGCTTGCCTTCCGGCTTTAAATCAAATTTTTTCGATTGTTGTAGGGCTTTTGCCATATATATTCTCTATTCAAATCTCTTAAGGCAGTTTAATTTCCTTACCAGATTTAACGGCAATACGTTTAACCTGTGTTTTACCATCTTTTTCAATTCGCTCAATACGAACTCTTGTTGCTTTTTTAGTTTCAGGATCAATAAGCATCACATTTGAATATGCAATTGGAAATTCTCTTTCCATAATGCCACCATCTGGATTAGCTGGGCTTTTACGCATATGGCGCTTGTGTATATTTACACCTTCAACCAATACTCGGCCTTTTTTAGCTTGGGTTTCGATTACACGGCCTTCTTTGCCTTTATCGTCACCGCTTATAACTTTAACTAAATCATTTTTCTTAATTAACATCTTCATGTAGTTTCGATCCTTATAATACCTCTGGTGCCAAAGAAACGATTTTCATAAAGCTTTTCTCACGCAATTCACGTGCCACAGGTCCAAATATACGAGTACCTCTTGGCTCACCTTGATTATTGAGAATAACAGCTGCATTCTCATCAAAACGGATGAAAGATCCATCTTTACGTCTAATTTCTTTTTTAGTGCGAACAACAACAGCCTTGCATACTTCGCCTTTTTTTACGCCAGCATTAGGAAGTGCAGTTTTAACAGACACAACAATTATGTCTCCAACACCTGCATAACGCCTTTCATGGCCACCAAGTATACGTATACAACGAACACGTTTTGCGCCAGAATTATCGGCTGCTATAAGATTTGATTCTTCTTGTATCATCTAAGTGTTCCTTTATTACTGCGCACGTTCAATAACTTCTACTAACATCCAGCGCTTTCTAGCACTTAATGGACGGCTTTCGATAACACGTACAATGTCACCTACGCGGCATTCATTGGCCTCATCATGGGCCATAACTTTTTTAGTCTGCTTATAGTATTTCTTGTAAAGTGGATGAGCAACTTGACGCTCAATCGCCACAATTATACTTTTATTCATAGCAGCACTTATCACTTTGCCTTGACGAACTTTTTTTCCGCTCGTAGAGGGCTTTTGATCTGTTGCAATAATAGTAGCCATAGTTTCCATAAAGCTTTATGCGTAATTTGTCAGATTTTGACATTCCGCTCACGCAACACTGTTTTAATGCGCGCAATATCTTTTCTTAAAATTCTAATCTGAGAAGGATTTTCTAATTGGCTTAATGCCTTTTCGAAATTTCTCATCATTAATGCTTCTTGTGTTGAAGCTAACATTTCATGTAGTTCTTCTTCTGAGAACTTGCGAATATCCGACGCTTTTTGCGGTTTCATTACTGTGCAGCATCCAAGCGTGTTACAAATTTTATCTTAATTGGTAATTTATGTGAAGCTAAACGAACAGCTTCTTGCGCTAACTCTTTTGAAACACCATCGATCTCAAAAAGTATACGCCCGGGTTTAACTACCGCAACCCAGAATTCAGGATTTCCTTTTCCACTACCCATACGCGTTTCCGCTGGTTTTTTCGTAACTGGCTTATCTGGAAATATTCTTATCCAAACTTTACCATCACGACGTAAGTAGCGATTAATCGCAATACGAGCAGATTCAATCTGACGATTTGTTATCCAAGCGGGTTCAAGTGCTTTCATACCAAAAGTACCAAAGGCTACTTGTGAACCACGATAGGCTTTGCCTTTCATTCTACCGCGTTGGGTTTTTCTATGTTTTACTCTTTTAGGCAGCAACATTGTGCTATATCCTTCTCTTAGTCCTTTGTTATAAGCTTGCCGATTACTTCACCTCGGCAAATCCAAGTTTTTACACCAATCAAACCGTATACGGTTGATGCTGTTGCTGTGCCATAGTCAATATCAGCTCTTAATGTGTGTAGAGGTACTCGACCTTCCTTGTATTGTTCAGTACGGGACATATCAGCTCCGCCTAAACGTCCTGAACACATTACTCTGATACCTTCCGCACCCATTCGCATTGCTGCTCCAACTGACTGCTTCATTGCTTTACGGAATGAAACACGTCCTTCAAGTTGCTGTGCGATATTTTCGGCTACCAATTGGGCTTCCACTTCTGGACGCTTTATCTCGTGTATTAAGATTTTTACATCTTTGCGTGATATCTTTTTTAATTCTTCTTCCAATAATGTAATGTCTTTACCTGAACGGCCAATGATTACACCTGGTCTTGAAGTATGCAATGTTAAACGCAATTGTTTTGCTGTCCGTTCGATTATAATTCTAGCTACACCCGCTTTACGCAGACGGCTTTTTATATATGAACGTACCATCAAATCTTCTGTAAGTTTTTCTGCTACATTCTTTTCATCGAACCAATTAGCATCCCATTGGCGTACTATGCCTAAACGGAGACCAATCGGATTTGTCTTCTGACCCAAAGCTCTCTCCTGTTAATTACTTGACAACTGAAACTTCAATTGTGAGATGGTGCGAGCGTTTACGAATTCTATAAGCCCTGCCCATTGGAGCAGGAGAAATACGCTTCGCTGTAGGGCCTTGATTAACATAGACCTTACTTACATAAAGCTTTCCTTCATCAACACGCTCATTTGCAGCGAGTGCTTTTTCCATTACATTGGATATCGCAGAGCGAAGCACCATTTCTGCATCTTTTGCTGCCGACTTTGTAGAGAATTTCAGCGTCGCAATTGCTTGTTGCGCTGATTTTCCTCGTATCAAATCTATCACCAGGCGCATTTTGCGGGGTGATGAACGCAAATAGCGTTTTGTTGCACGAGCATTTAGCATAATCTAACCTTATTCAGCTACGGATTATCGTTTTCCGGACTTTTGATCTTTTCTGTTACCTGCATGCCCTTTGAATGTTCTCGTTGGAGAAAATTCGCCGAGCTTATGTCCTACCATATTTTCAGTTACATACACTGGTATGAACTTGTTGCCATTGTGTACTGCAAATGTATGACCCACAAATTCTGGAGCAATAGTTGAAGCACGTGACCATGTTTTTACTACTACTTTTTTTCCTGAATCATTCAAGAGGTCTACTTTTTTCGCCAATTTGTAGTATATAAAGGCGCCTTTTTTAAGTGAGCGAGCCATACTTTCCTAGTTATTTTCTTTTACGAACAATAAGATCTGTTGACTTCTTCTTCTGTCTACGTGTCTTAAGGCCTTTTGCTAATTGACCCCAAGGTGAACGTGGATGCTGACGACCACCACCGGATTTTGATCTTCCTTCTCCACCACCCATTGGGTGATCAATTGGATTCATCGCCATACCACGTGTTTGAGGTCTTACTCCTAACCAGCGCATACGGCCAGCTTTACCATAGAGAATATTTTCATGATCAGAATTGCCAACAACACCAAGTGTTGCCATGCATGTCTGAGATACTTTTCTAATTTCACCAGATGGTAATTTAACTTGAGCCATTCCATTATCAAAACCAACAAGTTGCGCACCTGTTCCAGCACTACGTACCATTTGGCCGCCTTTGCCTGGTTTTAACTCTATATTGTGAATGAACATACCAACTGGTATTTTTTCAAGTGGTAATGCATTTCCATCTTGCAAATCTGCTTTTGGACCAGACATAACTTTCTGTCCAACTTTTAGCTTATTTGGAGATAAGATATATGCTAATTCACCATCTTCATAACGAAGTAATGCTATACGGCAAGTACGATTTGGATCGTATTGTATACTTAACACTTCTGCCGGTATATCGTATTTTCTTCGTTTAAAATCAATGATACGGTACTTCTGCTTATGTCCGCCACCAATGTGACGTGATGTAATGCGTCCCGTATTATTACGCCCACCAGATTTCTTCTTTGCTACTAGCAAAGATTTTTCAGGTTTTGCACCCGGAGTTAGTTCAGAAAATGAACTAACTGAGTAAAATCTGGTACCGGGGGTAATCGGTTTTAGTATTCTTAAAGCCATTATCTTTCTCTATTTTAATCTTCGGACACGTTACCTTCACCGCCAACTAGATCAATTGTGTATCCTTTTGCAAGAGTTACATATGCCTTCTTGCGCAATGGAGTTGTGCCACGCATAATCCCTTTCTTTGTAAAGCGGGTCTTGTTTTTGCCTTTTACATTCACCGTACGAACTGAACTTACTTTCACTTCATATAGCTTTTCAATGGCAGTTTTAATCTGAATTTTATTTGCCACTGTTGTAACTTCAAAAGCATACTGATTCATTTCTGAAAGTTTAGCTGCTTTTTCTGTTAGCAATGGACGCTTAATTACTGTTATCATCTTAATAAGCCTACTTATACTTCAGTGTTAAAATGTTTGCACTAAATCCTGAAGTGCTTCTTTGCACAGGATGATTTTCTTATGATTCAATATGTCATATGTTGAAGCTACATTCGCTGGTGTTGTTGAAACTCCAGGGATATTTCTTGCCGACAATATTGCATTTTTATCAGAGCCTTTAAGCAATATCAATGCTTTTTGTCCTTCAAGATTAAGTGCTTTTAACACTGTAATCACATTCTTTGTCTTTATTTCATTAAAAGACATGTCTTCTATAATCAAAAAGTTTTGTTCTTGTACTCTTAGTGATAATGCTGACTTACGAGCAAGCTTTCTCATTTGAGTAGGTAAGTACTGCTTGTATAAGTGTGGTCGTGGACCATGAATTGTTCCACCACCTACCCATACAGGCGATCTGTTTGAACCAGAACGGGCTGTCCCGCGGCCTTTTTGTTTCCAAGGTTTTCTACCGCCACCAGAAACTTCAGATCTAACTTTTGTTTTATGTGTGCCTTGTCTTTGATTTGCTAAGTATGCTTTTACCGCAAGGTACATTGCATGCTCGCTAGGCTCTACATTAAAGACTTCATCAGGTAATTCAACCTGACCAGTCACAGATCCATTTTTTCCATATACATTTATGAGCATATTACACCTTACAGCTTCACAATTTCAACAATCGAATTGATTGAGCCAGGAATACTACCTTTTATTATAAGTAGATTTTGTTCCGGCATTATATCGAGCACTTCCAAATTACGAATGCTAATGGTTGTTCCACCCATTCTTCCAGCCATTCTCATTCCCTTGAATACTCGGGATGGAAATGACGAAGAACCAATGGATCCAGGAGCACGTTGTCTATCAGATTGACCATGTGATGACATACCAACACCGCTAAAGTGATGACGTTTCATAACACCTTGGAATCCTCGGCCTTTTGAAGTTCCTGATACTTTTACTTTATCACCTTTTTGTAAAACACTATCAACTGTTAGTATTTCACCAGGAGTTAAGGTAATTGTTTCAGATCTAAACTCCTTTAAATGGCGCTTAGGAGAGACTCCGGACTTTTTAAAATGTCCAATCTGTGGTTGAGATACTTTACGTTCAGGAATATCTTCAAATCCTATTTGAACAGCTGAGTATCCATCTTTATCTTTTGACCTGACCTGCACTACTGCACATGGTCCGGCTTCTATTACTGTACAAGGAACATATTCACCGGTTTCGCTGAATATACTTGTCATGCCTAATTTACGACCTAAAAGCATCTTGTCTTTCTCCTTAGACCTTTACCTCTACATCAACCCCCGCAGGTAATTCAAGACGCATTAATGCATCTATCGTACGCTGTGTTGAGCTGAAGATATCTATCAGACGCTTGTGAACCCGCGCTTCAAACTGCTCGCGCGACTTTTTGTCAACGTGTGGCGAGCGTAGAACCGTGTACACAGTCTTTTCCGTAGGTAATGGAATTGGACCGGAAACAACCGCCCCAGTTTGTTTAATCGTACGAACTATGCGCTCGGATGATTTATCAATTAGGTTATGGTCGTATGATTTAAGTTTAATACGAATCCTTTGGGTTGACACGCTCACGTACCTTCAAATATTTAGACAAAAAAAACATAGGCCGAATGTATCGGCCCATGCCATTTGGTACATTTATTCAATAATTTTTGTAATAACACCAGCACCTACTGTTCTACCGCCTTCACGGATTGAAAAACGTAAACCGTCTTCCATAGCAACAGGTGTGATCAATTCTACAGCAAAGTTGTCAATATTATCACCAGGCATAACCATTTCTGTGCCACTTGGTAATGTTGCAACACCAGTTACATCTGTTGTACGGAAGTAGAATTGAGGACGATATCCATCAAAAAATGGAGTATGACGGCCACCTTCATCTTTGTTCAACACATAAACCTGTGCCATAAATTTATGGTGAGGTGTCATTGAACCTGACTTCGCAAGAACCATGCCACGCTCGATTTCTTCTTTATCTACACCACGTAACAATAAACCTACATTGTCTCCAGCTACACCTTCATCTAATAGCTTACGAAACATTTCAATTCCAGTTACTGTAGTTTTCTTTTGTAAGCCAAAACCTACAAGTTCTACTTCTTCATTTAATTTCACTACACCACGCTCAATACGTCCAGTTGCAACTGTTCCACGACCTGTAATTGAGAATACATCTTCTACAGGCATCAAGAATGGTTTGTCTGTGTCACGTGTTGGTGTTGGAATATAATCATCAACTGCTTGCATCAAATCTAAAACTGGTTTAAGTCTTGGATCATCAATTGGTGCTGAATCAGATGTTCCTGCATCCAATGCTTGTAATGCAGATCCTTTAATGATAGGAATATCATCACCTGGGAATTCATATTTAGATAATAATTCACGAACTTCTAGTTCAACCAAATCCAATAGTTCTGGATCTGCTATATCTACTTTATTCATGAATACTACTATACGAGGTACACCTACTTGGCGTGCAAGCAGAATGTGTTCGCGGGTTTGAGGCATAGGGCCGTCAGTACCAGCAACAACTAAGATCGCTCCATCCATTTGTGCCGCACCTGTAATCATGTTTTTAACATAATCAGCGTGGCCTGGACAATCTACGTGTGCATAGTGACGATTTGCGGTTTCATATTCTACGTGAGCCGTATTAATGGTGATCCCACGAGCTTTTTCTTCTGGAGCATTGTCAATTGAATCGTACGAACGCTTTGCAGAAAGACCTGTTTTTGCTAAAGCCATTGTGATGGCTGCTGTCAATGTTGTCTTACCGTGGTCAACGTGGCCAATTGTGCCAATATTAACGTGTGGTTTCGACCTGTCAAATTTCTCTTTTGCCATAGTGCACCTAAAGTGATAACTATTTTTACAAAAAAATTATAGTATTATATCTATCTTTTCAATGATCAAGCGTCCGTAGGCTCATAGTGTGAGAAAATCATTGTATATGATCCTCTGCCTTGTGTCATTGACCTAAGTTTAGTTACATAACCAAACATTTGGCTCAATGGTACGCTGGCTTTTACACCTTGTGAGCTACCCTTTTGCGTAATCTCTTCTATTCGACCTTTCCGAGAGTTTATATCAGCTATTACATCGCCTATATATTCCATCGGGGCTATTGCCTCTACTGCAAAAATTGGTTCCAATAAACTTGGATTAGCTTTTGCAATTGCTTCTCTAACAGCATTTGATACTGCTATTTTACATGCTATATCAGTTGTTTCACCTTCTCTTATTCCTACTTCAAGTATTTTTACTTGAATATCTACCATAGGATATCCGGCTATTGGGCCAACTGCAAGTGAATCTTTTGCACTTTCTAATAATGCATTCACTAATACAGTTTGTAGCTTATTAGTATCAGTTGACATTTCTACAGAGTTACCAACACTCTTTTCTGATGGACTAATTTCTACTTTCACCCTGGCATATTGATTTTTTGTACCAATCTGTTTTTCAAATTCATATTCATGAATTGCAGACCTTAACACTGTCTCTCTATATGCTACCTGTGGCTTACCAACTCTAGTCTGAACTGCAAACTCTCTTTTGAGTCTATCAACTATTATATCTAAATGAAGTTCACCAACACCACTAATGATGATTTGACCACTTTCTTGATCATTTACAAACTTGAATGTTGGATCTTCATCTGACAATCTAGCTAATGCTTCAAGCATTTTTTGCTGATCTGATGTTGATTTTGCTTCAACCGATTGATTGATAACAGGTTCTAAAAAACTGATTTTTTCAAAGAGCACTTGACTTTCTTGAACACATATCGTGTCACCTGTTTTTGTTAACTTTAGCCCAGGTATTGCTACTATTTCTCCAGCCAAACATTCTGAAAGTTCATCTCTTCTGTTTGCTTGCATTCTTAAGATTTTTTGAACTCTTTCTCTTTTTCCAGCCGTTGGATTATAAATCATATCTCCAACTTTTAGTTTTCCAGAGTATATCCTTACAAATGTTAATCTACCAACATATACATCTGTCAAAACTTTAAATGCTAATCCAGAAAAAGGCTCTTGTTCACTTGGTTTTCTTTCAATCAATATTTCTGAGTCTTCTGGACTATATCCAGTTACCGAACCACGATCGATCGGCGATGGAAGATATCTTACAATACTGTTTAGAAGCTCCTGAACACCTTTGTTTTTGAAAGATGAGCCGCATGTTACTGGCAAAAATTTAGACTGAATAACAGCTTCTCTAATTGCTACATGTAATTCTGATATTTCTATCGACTCATTACCAAAGTATTTTTCTAATATAGAATCATTTGTTTCTGCTATCGCTTCAATCATCTGATTTCTTTTTTCTTCAGCTTCTTTCTTCATCGACAAAGGTATTTCTTCAATCTGATAATTTTCTGACTTCTCAGAATCTACATATTTGATATATTTCATTTCTATCAAATCTATGATTCCTGAAAAATCATCAGAGCTACCTACCGGTATATATAATGGGATTGGATTAGCATGCAATATCTCTTTTATTGATTCTAGTGCTTTGTAAAAATCAGCACCAATGCGATCCATCTTATTTATGTATACTATTCTAGGAACTTTAAATTGATCAGCTTGTCGCCAAACTGTCTCAGATTGTGGTTCTACCCCAGCTACTGCACAAAATACAGCAACCGCACCATCTAAAACTCTCAAAGATCTTTGAACTTCTGCTGTAAAATCAACATGTCCGGGCGTATCTATAATATTTATCTGATGCCCTTGCCAATAGCAAGTAGTTGCAGCCGATGTTATTGTGATTCCTCTCTCTCTTTCTTGGTCCATATAATCCATAAAGGCAGTGCCTTCATGAACTTCCCCCATTTTGTGAAGGGAACCTGTATAGAAAAGAATACGCTCGGTAGTTGTTGTTTTGCCAGCATCAATATGAGCTATAATGCCTATATTTCTATATTTTTCCAGCTCAATTGTGCGCGACATAATTTACAGCGCTACCAGGGTTAAATTGACAAAGAACAAAAAATTATCTTACCACTTAAAATGTGCAAATGCCTTATTAGCTTCTGCCATTCTATGTACATCATCACGCTTCTTAACAGAGCTTCCTTCGCCATTAGCAGCTGCTAGTAATTCAGAAGCTAATTTTTGAGCCATTGTTTTATCACGACGCTCTGAAGCATATTGCTTTAACCAACGAATTGCCAAAGCAAAACGACGATCTTCTCTTACTTCTACAGGTACTTGATATGTAGCACCACCAACGCGACGAGAACGAACTTCGATAGCAGGAGAAACATTACCTAGAGCCTTACGGAATATCTCAACAGGATCTGTTTTTGATTTTTGCTCTACTATGTCAAAAGCATTGTAAACTAAATTGCGAGCAGTGTTCTTCTTACCTTGAATCATAACTTTATTAATGAATCTAGATACCATCACATCGTTAAAACGTGAATCAGGCACTGCATATCGTTTTTCTGCTCTTTTCTTTCTCATACTCTATCTCTTTTTCTCTTCTTTTCTTAAATTATTTTTTCTTAGCTGTTGCAGCTTTTACTCGCTTAGCACCATACTTAGAACGTGCCTGCTTGCGATCTTTAACACCTTGAGTATCCGCCGCACCACGAACGATGTGATAACGAACACCTGGTAAATCTTTAACACGTCCACCGCGAATCAATACAATTGAGTGCTCCTGAAGATTGTGACCTTCACCTGGAATATATGCAATCACTTCAAATTGATTTGTTAAACGAACTTTTGCTACTTTACGCAATGCAGAATTCGGTTTTTTTGGTGTAGTCGTATATACACGAGTACAGACCCCACGTCTTTGGGGGCAACTTGCAAGAGCTGGAGACTTGCTTTTCTCTACCAGCTTCTGGCGTCCTTTACGAACAAGTTGACTAATTGTAGGCACTTAATTTTCCTGTATATATCTCGTTTTACTTTTTTGCTGTCGTTGACAGAGCTTGCAAAACTAAGAAAAAAGTTATTCACATCCAAAATAAATTTTAATTTCTTCCTTCAGCACGTTTAGCTTGATATGCTTTTACCATTTCTTCTTGTACATTTTTAGGTACAGGAGCATATCTTAAGAATTCCATAGAGAATTCTCCTTTGCCTTGAGTTACAGAACGAATATCAGTAGAATAGCCAAACATTTCGCTTAGTGGAACTTCTGATTCTACAACTACATAACCTGCATCCATTGTAGTACCAACAATCACACCACGTCTTTGATTAATCTGTCCAATACATACACCTTGGAATTCTTCTGGCACACTTACTTCCAATTTCATAATTGGTTCTAGAATGATTGGCTTAGCTTTCATATATGCTTCACGGAAAGCAGATATTGAAGCTACTTTAAATGCCATTTCTGAAGAGTCAACAGGGTGATCAGCACCATCATTAATCGTTACACGAACACCAACAACTGGTTGACCAATAAGTGATCCTTCACGAATTACTTCGCGGAAGCCTTTATCACAAGCTGGGATAAATTCTCTTGGAATTACACCACCAACAATATCATCTACGAATTCATAATTCTCAATTGCATCTGTTGGCAATGGTTCGATAAATCCACCTACCCTAGCAAATTGTCCAGATCCACCAGTTTGTTTTTTGTGAGTATAATTAAAGTCTGCTCTTTGTGTCATTGCTTCACGGAATGCCACTTTAGGACGTCCAACATTTACTTCACAATTATATTCACGCTTTATTCTTTCTATATAAATTTCAAGGTGAAGCTCGCCCATTCCTTTGATAATTGTTTCGCCGCTTTCTTCATCGCGATATACTTGGAATGTTGGATCTTCTTTTGTAAAACGATTTAGCGCTTTTGAAAAATTTACTTGACCAGATTTTTCTTTTGGGCTAACTGCCAATTCGATAACTGGTTCTGGAACAAACATAGATGTCATTGTAACATTTACGCTTCCATCAGTAAATGTATCACCGCTTGCGCAATCGATACCAAATAATGCAACTATTTGTCCTGGACCTACTTCTTCAATATCATGCATTTGATCAGCATGCATCCTAACAAGTCTTGGAACTTTAACACGCTTACCATTAGACATATTAGTGATCATATCACCTTTTTTAATGCCACCTTGATATACACGCATATATGTTAACTGACCAAATCTTCCATCTTCTAATTTGAAAGCAAGACCTACAAATGGTTTGTTTACATCTGAAGCTAATTCAACTTTAGCTTCATTATTATTTTGATCTAAACCTTCATTCTTAATTTCAGATGGAGATGGTAAAAAGTTACCTACTGCATCTAATAATGTTTGAATACCTTTGTTTTTCTTTGCAGACCCAACATATAAAGGTGTGATTTTTAGATTTATAGTTTCACGGCGGATAACAGGCATTAAATCTTCTAATGTAACTGGTTCTTCCATAAGGAATTTTTCAGCAATTACATCATCATAATCAGCCATCGTTTCTACTAATTTGTGGCGACGCTGATTTGCTTCTTCTATATATTGAGCTGGGATTTCTTCTTCACGAATATGCTCTCCATTATCACCATCAAAATAGACAGCTTTCATCTTTAATAAATCTACAACGCCTTCAAAACGATCCTCTAATCCCATGGCAAATGTCATGATTACTGGACGATGATGAAGTTTTTCAGCTAATTGCTCTGCAACTCTGTCTGGATTTGATCCAGAACGATCTATTTTATTGATAAATGCAAGTCTTGGAACATTATATCGACGCATTTGGCGGTCTACTGTAATTGATTGGCTTTGTACACCAGCTACTCCGCAAAGAACCAATACAGCACCATCTAATACTCTTAATGCACGCTCTACTTCTACAGTAAAATCAACGTGGCCTGGAGTATCAATAAGATTAACTTCAAAATCCTTCCATGTACAATATGTTGCTGCAGATTGAATCGTAATACCTTTCTCTCTTTCAAGATCCATAGAGTCCATCGTGGCTCCAACACCAGACTTACCCTTTACTTCTTCAATCTTGTGGATTTTACCAGTATAAAATAAAATTCTTTCGCTTAATGTGGTTTTGCCCGAATCAATATGGGCTGAAATACCAATATTTCGTACTTTTAAGATTTCTGACATTGTTGTCTTAACCTAATGCATGTAAAAAGTTACTATTATCTAATGTTTATTTTCACTTCTTAGGGCTTACCCGTGAAAGTGAAGACCACAAATTTAGAATATAGATAGTATAAAACAAAATTAAATCTTGATAAATCAAAATTTTACAGAGTTATCCACATACAATCATTTGCTTATCTTCTTACTTTAACAATAGTTAAGTATGTTATTATAAGTGAATTGTTAATAAGATGTGGACAAGTGAAATGGTGAGTTTTCTATTTTACTAGAAATTTTCCATGAATTGTTTTCCCTTTATGCTCTACTGTGAAGATATATACTCCCCTTTCTAATGTATCAGCCTGCAGATATTTGATTACCAGGGTATTAAATCCTGGATTTGCTTTGTTTTTGGGATCTATCTCAATCAAAAGATTGTCAGAGTATATCATTTTGCCAGTAGTAGTGTATATAGTTAGCAATGCAATATCACCTTCATTTACCATAGCGGGAAGAGGAAACATCAATTCTTGAGTTTGATGTAAGATATATGGATTAGGATATACCACTTGATTAGGTTTAACTGCAATTCCTTTACTAAGCTCTGCATTGGAGCAATTTTGCATTCCTTTGCTATCAAAATTCCAATAATATCCTGTTGAACTTATTGCATTTTGTGTTATTTGTTTAGAAACTGAAAAAACTAATGGATTTTGATTTGTGGATAGATTGTAAAATGGATTTGGTGACACAATTGAGCACATAAAATCTGCTGTATCTGCAATGGTCTGATTATTAGGCAATACACAAGTAAACAATCTAAACTCATAAGGATAGATAGATTGTGAAAACAGTAATGATGGATTTGCAGAATCAGTAATTGCTTTCATTTCAGGTAAATTTTTAGCATCCATGAATTTATCTGTATCTGATATTCCTTGTGATTTTGAACCAGTACGATACATCCATTGAGCCAGTTCACACCAAATATCATTAAGTGAACTACTTTTACCATTTAATGAAAGTTCTAAAGCCCTAAAAGGTAAATCCCCTTTTCCTATAATATCCCACATATCTTTAGAGGCAGATATACCAAATTTGCGATGAAGAAATTCAAAGAAAATAGCCCAACCATAGCCAGTATAAATGTCACTTGTTCCTCTTCTCCCAAATCTATATTCTTGTGGATTTGCAAACAATGATTTTGCATAGAATATATAGTCTTTTACGGCCGGATATTGTAAATATTCCATCCAAGTACTATACATCTCATATATTGCTACATCGAAACCTTTATCATTAAGCCCGTAACATCCAAATTGAATTGCATGATGAAATTCATGTGCAGCAGTAATTTTTAAAGCATCAATACCAGGGGTATTATAAATTTTGTTACCATTGGCACTTAAGCCATAATTATTATCAATAGAAATGAAAGAAGTTGCTTTTGGCTGGCTATTTGTACTTGATACCCTAAAATCTTGTTCAGTTAAACCATAATATCCCAATTCTTTCATATTGCGTACATAAATATCATAGGCTTCAGATCCACCACCATTTTGATCACTAGGTGGAGCAGGATATCCCAAAGTATCTATTTCAAAAGAATATACTTCGTCAAAATAATAGCAAACAGAATCAATATAATCTGGTATGGAATTTTGATTTTTGTCTGTAGAGTCAACTCTATCATTTCCATATTTAGTATAATGGATAAGGAATTTTCCACTTGGTGAGGCAATTGTAAGTTCTTGTGGACTTATAACAGGCCTGCTGGCAAGTACTGTTTCCCCTTTAGCTGATTTAACATAAAACTCTTTAAATGAAGATATTGAAAATGTTCCACATTTATGTTCGGTAGCATTAAGATGTGTGTATGTGCTCATAATAATACATATGAGTACACATATACAGTGATTTTTGCTTAGAAATGTACTTGTTTTCATTTAGAAAGTATATAAAATCATCTAAACATTTCTTTTATCATACCCCAAGTGCGACGTATTCCACTGATACTATGCGCAACACTTACTGAATTTGAAACTGAAGAAGAATTATCATATCCTATGGCCCTTAATCTATAAGAATACACATTCCCAACAATTTGCTGTTTATCACCTTTCATTAATGCATCTTCATCAACAAAACGATAAGAATACATTTGTCCACGAGCATCAATTGTAGCTATATTACGATATAATTGGTCCCCAGATGCACGTTCTACTTCATAATGATGAATACCTTTTTCTGCTGAAGCACGCCATTCTATGATAATAACCTTACCATCAGACTTAGCAGTTAAGTATTCTAATGCTGTTTCAGCAGCATATGCCGTATATATTATACAGCAAGACAATATGATATAAAGAAGATTTTTCATTGCGCACAAACTTAGTGTAAGAATATATTCAACACAAGTAAAAAAACATATACTGCTGTTTGTTGTTATTTAATTCCTCTAAAAGAATCCCACTTTTTCTCTATGGATTCTGGTCCTTTACACCATATAGTATAAGAATCAAGCCTTTGTTTATGAATATCATTGGTTAACATATCCATTTGATGTGTAAGCATTTCTGTAAAATAGGATGTCCATTCAGATGATTTCTCTTTAAGTTCCCAATGCAATAATTCTGGTTTTCCTATACTCATATAGCTTTCGGGTTTTTGCTCTTGTAAAAAATCATAGCGAATTGCTACTGGAGCAAAGTATGCTGTTTTTAATAATTTTAACAGTGTAGCTTGGCCAGAAAACAAAGAGATTGGTCGAATATCTTGATGAACTAATTCACCTTGAGGAAAAATCCATAGGGTTTTATTAGAATTTTGCAATATATCAGCGGCATAATGTAAGCTTTGCAATGCAGATTTGGCGTTTTGTCTATGAACAGAGAACATACCAACTTTTGTAAAAAACATATACTTTTTTAATTGTTTTTCTTCCATCATACCATAAGATTCTAAATGCAGATATGAATTAGATAATGCTATAGCAATGGCAGCATCCCACCAGCCACCATGTGAACTATATAAGATTAATGGAATTTCGGAATTAATACTAGAATTTGACATCCATTGTGAAAGATATTCTTGACCTGAAATTCCACATTGAAAGAATTGGTTTTTCACAGATCTAAAAAAATATTTTCCTAAAATGGATCTCCATAATGCTGATGGTTTTGCTTTTATCATAACTTGTAGAAATACCTAAAATTCTGTCTGCCTTTTTTACTAAATTAACATTCAAATATGCATTGTCATCTATGTATTCGGATTTGATCTACCATTTCCTTTTCTTTTGAAGTGATTATTCAATGAATATCAAGAATATAAAGCCCACATTATTACATGGCATACTTAGTATATTCATACTAGTTTTATACAGTATCCTCTTGTATTCTTGTACAAATCCATTTGCACCAAAATTATCAGACAAGCCAATAAATGCAGGAATGTATGGAGATCAAAGAACAATAGAAGGGGTTTTTCAAAATTTTAAGACATCGTATTTATACAAAGATACTATTGCTTATGGTAGATTATTAAGTCCTGATTTTGTTTTTATTTATAGAAATTACGATAAAGGTGTAGATGCATCATGGGGAAGAGATCAAGATATGATTTCTACTGCTGGACTTTTCAATGCATCCCAAGCATTAGAACTGGTATGGAATGATATTATCGTTTCTTCGGGTGATAGTTCTTTAATGGATATATCGCGGGGTTTTAATCTTACAATTACTTTTAATCCTTCTGATATCATTCGTTTACAGGGAAGAGTGAATGTAAGAATCAGACGAGATTCTACAGATATATGGAGAATTATTAGATGGCGTGATGAATCAAATTACTGATGTACAATTAGCGAAATAGATACATTAATTTTAATTTCCATACTAAAAATGCAGCTTCATATACTATGTTTTTACTCATTTTAGACACTCCAGAGCGTCTATCAATAAAAATAATTGGTATTTCTAGAATTCTTGCTCCGGCCTTCCATAATCTGAAATTCATCTCTATTTGAAATGCATAACCATTCGATTTTATATCAGAAAAATCTATCTTTTTAAGAATTGAAGCTTTAAAACATTTAAAGCCTCCTGTAGCATCTTTAATTGGCATTCCAGTAATAATTCTAGTATACATATTAGCCGAATAGCTGAGAATAAGCCTTCTCATTGGCCAATTAACAACATTAACACCTTCTGAATATCTAGAACCTATAACTAAGTCATAATCTTGTATTTTTTCTAGAAAACGAGGTATATCTTTAGGATCATGCGAGAAATCTGCATCCATTTCCATTATGGTATCATAACCCATATTTAAAGCTAAGGTAAAACCTTCGCAATAAGCAGTACCCAAACCCATTTTACCGGCTCTTTTCAATAGATGAATTCTATTATCATGTTCCATAAGTTCCTGCACTCTTGCCCAAGTTCCATCTGGAGAATTATCGTCAACAATTAAAATATGAACATCAGCAGCCTGTAAAACAGCCTGAATAATGTTGTCGATATTGTCCATCTCATTATAAGTAGGTATAACTACAATCGTTTTCACGATAATCTCTAGAAAGTGTAATAATTACATGATGATGTTCTGTATTTTTTACATAACATGTGTTCATGTATGTTGATTATGCTTGGCCTTGTCCTCTGAATACTCTAATTACTGTTCTGATAATAATTTCGACATCTAATTGTAAAGACATGTTTTCAATATAATAAAAATCATGTTTAAGCCGATTAGTGATTTCTTCTAATGTTTCTTCATAGTCTCGATAATGAACTTGATTCCATCCTGTAAGTCCTGGCCTTATTACAAGACGTCTAAGATAAAATGGTACATCTTTTTTAAATTTTTCTACAAAAAATGGTCTTTCTGGTCTTGGCCCAACCAAACTCATTTCACCTTTTAATACATTCCAAAATTGTGGAATTTCATCTAAATGTGATTTTCTCAAAAATCTACCTAATCTGGTAACTCGAGGATCATTTACTGATGCCCATCTTGGCCCTTCGGCCTCTGCATCTGTTATCATTGATCTAAATTTATACATCGTAAATATTTTACCATTTTTGCCAACTCTAATTTGAGAAAAGAAAATTGGTCCTTTTGAATCTAGTTTTACCAAGATAGCAGTAATAAGTAAAAACGGCAATCCCAATAGAAGCACGATTGCACTAAAAACGATATCAAATGTCCTTTTGACAACTCTTTCCCATGTTTTTAATAATTCGGGATTGATATCTATTAATGGCATTCCATGAATAGCCAATAATCTAGCTTGGCCGGTAAATATCTCATATAAATCTGGTTGAATTTTAACACCAATTCCTAGTTCTCTGCATTGCATCACAATATCTAATAACCATCTATGATCGGTTTGTTCCATCATAACGATAACGTCGGATGGTGATTCTTTTGATAAGATTTGTTGAGCTTGATTAGAATAACCTAAAACAGGAAGTGTTGTTGATGGAACTATTCTTTTTTGCCAGTCTATTAAGTCTGATTCTTGTGTTAAAATTACTCCTTGTGCTCTATATCCCCACGATGGATTTTGTGTCATGGTAATATATAAATCTGATATTTTATCAGGATTTCCCATTAAGATGGTTTCTACTTTAATGATTCCCTTTCTTCTTAATGCTCTTTGAAATACTCTAATGATAATTCGTGAAATAGATACTAGAATACAAAGGATTATGGCATATAATATAATTTTTAGACGAAATCCATGAAAATTTGCACTTGTAAAAAGTATGGCTAAAAAAACGAATAAACTCCCTAATGCGATTGCTCTGATTACTGTAAATACTTCGGTAAATGGAGATCTTACAAACCAATTTCGATACAGTCCAGCCAACCAAAACATACAAATCCAATAAAGAATTGTTGCTGGAAGTATACTCAAAAAGATAGAATTCAGAATAGATTCATCGTATAGAGGAAAAGATATGCTGTAAAACCCTGTAAAAAATCCCAATTGTATGAATACTGGTAATGCTAAACCTATAGCAATTGCATCCCCAAACAATTGAAAAATTGCTGGGGTTGAACGTGCTGCCAATGCTGCAAAACGTTTTTTTAATGATATAAATCCAGATCTATTCATATATCTATATTATGCAGTAGGCCTTTCCCAAACTGCTGATTGCTTTTTATGTATTGTATGAAGCCAAGCCATTATTAAGCTGATATGTAAGCGTATAAAAATATAAGCACTATGGAAAGGTTTAAATGGAAAGCCTATATTCCATGCTAAAGCACTAATACATACTATTAGCCATAAGATAGCCGAACATAAGCCAATAGTTGAAGATTTTACTACACTTATACTTGTTACTATCAAAACTAAGATACTAAAGAATGGTAAACACCATCTTAGCATTTTTCGTGACCACAAAAAAAATGAAATCAAACCATATGTAGGTAATAATAATCTTTTATAATACAATAGTGATGCAATTCCACATGCTGCAAAACGCTGCGCTTGTTTATATTCCATCCCTTCGATAGATTTTCTTACTTCATACACTGATGCTTTTGTTTCTACAACTACTCTTTTTTTATCTGCTAATATCGATAGTAATGGAGTATAATCATCGCATACCGAATCATTAGGCAAAGGTTTTCTATATCTTCTACGTAATGCATAAAAATGTCCAAGGCTTGTAACCGTAGAAGCCAATTGAGATTCTCTGAGTCTTGTAAAGTATTCTAAAGATCTATATGCTGATTGTTCTTTTTCTAGTGTTTCATGTTCATAGACATGACCATTAAACTCTATTGAATTTCCAAGAACAGCTCCTATTTCAGGATCTATAAATCTTGCACACATAGTATGCAATGCATTGGGAACGATTCTACAATCTGCATCTATATGGACAATAATCTCCGATTGAGAATGTGCAATTAGGTATTCATTTATCCGATTTTTTCCTCTTCTTGATAAATCATACACAAATAAAGAAGGATATTTTTTTTGTAATCCATAAAGTAATTCTACCGTACCATCATTAGAACCATCACTTCCAACATGTACTTGCATTTTAGGATACTGTTGTTTATAGATTGTTTCTATTGTTTCTTCTAAGGTATCTACTTCATTATATGCTGCTATCAAAACTGATATGTCGGGTAATTGATCAGTTGAAATGTCTGAAATTGACGATTGAAAAAGCTGGTTTTTATATATTCTAACAAGTAATTCTAATATCAGTGGATAGATAATAAAAGGATAGAGTATTAATAAATAACAAAACAATATGAAGTAATCTTCTAATATCATGGTGTTTTATCAGAAATCTTCAAATCGTAATGATATTTGTGCTATATGCACATTTTCTTTTCCAGTTTTTCTAAACTGATATGCTGCTTGAATATTAAATCCTCTTATTATTTCATAACCGATAGACATCTGAGTTTTAAATGTTTCAAGTACAATTCCTGCTAAAAAAGGAGCATCCATTGAATCATTCGGCCTTTTACAGTATAATGCATCTCCTCCATGATTAACAATTAATGTATCTTTTCCATTTATTGTTTCTACTTGATTTGCGCCATGCCTACGATAAGACAACAAGAATTGAATTGGATAACGATTACCATACCACAATGATCCAAATAGAGAAAGTTCATCGCTATTTGGAGCTAAAGATCCTGTAATAATTTGTCCATCACTTGTCATTGAATTTTGCACATTAAAATGCGAATAAGTATACGGATACACTTTGGCATATTCGGCTCCTATATTCCACGATGGAAATGCATATAATGCACCTACAGAATATGCTGCTTTATTTCCCCAATAATCTGTTCCAATTTTAGAAAAAATTAAATCATCCAATAAATAAGATCCTTTTATCGATAGTCCTTTTACAGGTCTAATAGTAAAATCAAATCCCATGGCACTATTATCTCTATCTCTTAAAGAATGTTCTACGGATTTTAAAAAACTTAATGGATTTAGATATCCAAGGTCTAAGCTTCTATTTTGATAAATAACGCTTTCCCACAAGGCTATTTCGCCCCATTTTGGACGAAATGCTGCCCTATGCATTACCAATGTTTTAGATGGGAAATATTTATCAGAACCAGCTATTATTCCCATATTGGGGAATATTGCTTGTCCATTTGTATCGATTGCCAATGACATCAAAGAAGCATATGTAAATCTATATTCAAATTGCTTAAAACGTGCTCCAGCAAAAACTGCATCTAGTGGCGGGGCATTTTGTCCTAAAAATTGATGATGTCTAAATCCAGCACCTAATAATCTAGATTCACGTCCGATTCCGATATAAAACCAATCATAATCATATCGTATATGAGATTCTGTGAAATCAAAATCACTGTTCAGTACAGCAAATTTTATATTCTGTTTTAATCGTATATCTTCTAATGCAAGTGTTCTATCTCCACTAATTAATGATCCATTAGTGACTTGCATAAAATAACCAAATCGATTACTTAATGTTCCATGTACTCTTATGCCAGCTTGAACAGAAAACATTGAACTAGATTGTGTATCTAAAGATCTAAATGCAAGATCTGCTGATGCAAGTGGAACAGCATATACATTCACATTTTTTTCGTCTTGAAAATAAAAGCCTTTTTCATGTTCAGAAAATAAACCAGAGCTAAAAAATGATGAAGTATCTTTTCGGGGTACATCGCTTGAAAAAACAGATGTATTAACTCTTAATTCTGGACAAATCTCTTGCTCGTATAATTCTAATGTCTGTTTTTCTGATGCGGTTAATTGCGGAGTAGCACTACAAATAGATCTTAGTGCTGTTGCTACTTCACCTCTTTGTAATGGCAATGATGATAAGGAGAAATGTTCTAAAAGTCCTTTTGCTTCGCAATGTTGCAAGAACATATACACAGGATGAGAAATGGGTATATGCTCTACTTGAGCTTTTGCATTTTTGGGATTGATACATATACCAATACTTATTATTATTGCCATAATAATAAGATGTATTATACCTTGTTGAATAACAATCACTTTATGTTCTTTCCTTATCGTATAAATGCATAGTAAATAACATTTAATGTTGCAACTAATCCACCAATTGCAGTAATAAGAAAACTATAATATTGATATTCATATCCTGGAGGTCTTTGAGAAGGAGGCGCGCAATATATTTCATCTCCAGATTCTACAAATACGTCTTTTTTATCACCTTCCACCCATATTTTAGAGCGACCTTTGATAATTCTTGTTAGATCTTCATCAGCTCCTGCGGCATATCCACCCGCTTGTTGTATATACCAATCCATTGTTTTTCCAGCCACAAATGTTACATAGCCTGGATTATTAACTTGTCCATATACATATACTCTTTGTGGATTTTGTGGTATAACGATTATATCTCCATCTTCAATCAATACATTATCTTTTTCTGAACCAGAAAATGCTTTTGTAAAATCGCATGCAACAGATGGTTTTCTGTACATAGAATGCATTAAATATCGCATTGTATCTTCAGCTTTTAGATCTGTAAACTGCATTCCCATCATAGCACGAAATCTTGGTTCATTTGATGCTGGTTCTTGTTGTTCGCGTCTGACAATATATGCTAAGGGTAAATATGCCTTATCTGTAAATCCACCTGATTGCTGTACTATATCTTTTAATGTTGTTATTCCTGGCTTGATTGTATAGGCTCCAGGATTTTGTATTGCCCCTGTTAGCTCTGCCACACCTGTTTTAAATCCTGTTGCCGAAGTATTATTAGACCTCACAACCATTACAGCACCGGGCATAATGTCTATATCTTGAGATAGAGTGCCATCTGATTTAACATTTATCTTGGTTTGTTGTCCACCCTGATCAAGATATACTTCATTCACATTGGCATCTTCGGTCAAACCATAACCTAGTTTTAATAATGTAGATGCTTTATCACCTTGTTTATAAGCAATTGTGATTGGCCTTCTAACCGCACCGGCAATTGCTATTGTAGCATAACCTGGTTTTTCGAATGGTACATATATTTGATCTCCTTCTCTAAGAGTTGGATCATAATTATACTGCATATCTGTTATCGATTTTTCTAAATCTGCATTATTGGCGCTTCCATCTGAATGTAAAATGCTGATATTTCTTGCTACATAGGAGGGTAAATCTTCTCCTGCAGACATAGACCCAGCTTTTAATACTGACTTTTGGGCTTCTATTGCATTAAGTTCTTTAGACTGATCTATTTGCGCTGATGTTCCACCCATTGTATTTTGTATTGCCGATTTTGGTGGTTGATTGGCCAATCGTATAATTGTAGATACTCGCATTGAGGCAGGAACTGTATATGTTCCTGGAAATCTGATATTTCCCTTGATACTTACATATAATGATCTGCTTTTTCTTAACATGACTGTAATTGTAGCTTGGGGATTCCTATATTTCATTACTTTGATAATTGTATCTTTTGCCTGAGACAATGTTTTGCCTAATAAAGAAACTTCACCAATTCTAGGAATTAAAACAGAGTTTTCTGGTGTAATTGAAATATATTGTTCGGTTGCATTTCCCGAAAGGATTTGAATTGATAAAACATCTCCTGGGCCAACTCTATATGATATTGGATCTACAATATTATCTGAAGGTAGTATTTCTGTTCTTAATAATTCCGAACCAGAAGGTGCATTTTGCTGCATAAGCTTGGTCATATCAAAATCACTAGAAGATCCCATTACTTGTGATTCTGCCGTATATCCAATACATAGTAAAAGTATAAGGTTTAGTATACTTTTTTTGATTAAATGTTCTGTTAATCGAGTAATCATTGTTTATACAGGGAGTGTGATACAATAATCGATGCTATTCTTTCGGCTGCTTTTCCATCCCATAATGGGGGTATATGTCCAATTTTCCTTGGCTCATTCATCATCTGATGAAGCGCTTTATGAATAGACTCTGGAGAAGGATCTATAAGAATATTTGTTCCTAAAGATACTGTAATTGGTCTTTCTGTGGTTGTTCTGGCTGTTATACAAGGGATGCCCAAAACCGTTGTTTCCTCTTGAATTCCACCCGAGTCTGTTAGAACAAAGTCTGCATTTTTCATTAATGCTACAAAATTAATATAGCCTTGTGGTGATATTATATGTAAGGATGGGTATTCATTTAAAATATGCATTAAGCCATATTCTTGTAATTTCTGTCTAGTTCTGGGATGAACTGGAAAAACTATTGCTTTTTGATGAGATAATTCTGCAAGAATATTCATCAATGCTGTTAATTGTTCTGGTTCATCTACATTGCTAGGACGGTGCATGGTTACCAATGCATATTCTTTGCTTTGTAAGCCAATCTCTTGTAAAATCATTGAATCATGTATCATTGGCATTGCATAATGCAAAGAATCTATCATTGTATTTCCAACAAAGAATACTTTTTCCTTATCACAGCCTTGTTCAAGTAGTGTATGAGTGCCACTTTCTTCTGTTGTAAACCAATAATCACAAATTGAATCTGTGGCTATTCGATTAATTTCTTCGGGCATTTTTCTATCATAACTTCTTAATCCTGCTTCTACATGCGCTGTTGGAATTCCTAATTTTACAGCAGTTAATGCGCATGCTATTGTAGAATTTACATCCCCAACTACGATTACCAAATCTGGTTGCAAGTGCAAGCATGTTTTTTCAAATTCTACCATTATTCTGGCTGTTTGTTCTGCATGTGATCCACCGCCTATGCCAAGAAATACAGTAGGTGAAGGCATTGCTAAATCTGTAAAAAATGCATCACTCATAGCTGCATCATAATGCTGGCCAGTATGCACAATACAATGCTCGAATTCTGGAGAATATTCTTGAAAAGCTCGGTGTATCGGAGCTACTTTCATAAAATTGGGTCGGGCACCCACAACTGATAGTATTCTTTTCATGTATATTCTCTTAAGATCCGCTGCCAAGAAGCACTACATTCTTTTTTGTGCCTTTTACCTTCTTACATGCATTTCTGGTATCTATAACTACTTTGCTATGTTTTACTATCATGTCATAATCATAACAAGAGTGATCTGTAGTTATCACAACTATATCATAATTCTTTAATGTTTCTGCTGTAAGCGACTTTTCCGATTTTAATAATGTATTGTGCACTTGAACGGTTGGTATATATGGATCAAAATACTTTACATTTTTGATTCCATCTTGTATCATTAATTCTGCAACTTTCAATGCTGGAGAATGCCTTAAATCATCGACATCTCTTTTAAATGCCATTCCAAGTAATAATACTTTTGCTGTAGATAATGTAATCGGTTGGCGCGCTACTTCACGTTCTATCATACTGCGAACATAAAATGGCATAGATTCATTTACTTCTGCTGCCAATGTTATGAAATTTGTCTCAAAATCATATTCTCTTGCCATCCATGAAAGATAATATGGATCAATCAATATGCAATGTCCACCAATACCTGGCCCTGGGAAAAACGGCATGAAACCAAATGGTTTAGTACCTGCTGCTTCTACAACTTCCCATATATTTACTCCAATTCTATCACAAAGCTGGGCTAATTCATTCACTAAAGCAATATTAACACTACGGAAAATATTCTCTAATAGTTTTTCCATTTCGGCTACATTTGGAGATGAAACTGGTATTACTTTACTAACAATTAATCCATGTGCTGCACATGCCAAAGTGGTACACCATTTTGTGACACCTCCGGCAACAATTGGTGTATTACCTGTATGCCATGTTGTATTTCCTGGATCTATTCTTTCTGGAGAAAATGCCAAGAAATATTCTTTACCAAGAATTAATCCCTTTTTTTCTAATATTGGCTGTACATATTTAGTTGTTGTACCAGGAAATGTCGTACTTTTTAATATTATTAGCTGTCCAAAGCGTAATGAATCGGCTACTGCCTCAGCAGATTGAATGATATATGATATATCGGGATCTTTATTTGGAGTAAATGGCGTTGGTACACATATATATATTACATCGCATTCTGCCAATCTACTAAAGTCTGTAGTAGGTTGTAAATTTTGTCCTGCTACTACAGAAGCTACCAAACTGGAATCTATATCCATGATATAATTTCCACCAGATTGAAGAATATCAATTTTCTTACTATCTATATCAAAGCCAATTGTAGAAATTCCCAATTTTGCATACTCAACAGCTATTGGCAATCCTACATAGCCAAGGCCAATAACTCCAACCGTTATAGTATGATTATTGATTGATTCTAGAAATTGTTCAGTAGAAAATTTCTGCGATTGTTTTATATTTTTCGCCATAATATCCAAAGATGTATGTTCTAAGTGTTAATTTCTTTATTGCTGATACTGCTTTTTATAATATTCTAGATATTCTCCATTTACTATATGGGAACACCATTCCGGATGTGATACATACCATTCTACTGTTTGCTTTAGCCCATCCTTAAATGTAATTGTTGGCTGCCAACCTAATTCTCTTAGGGCTTTAGAAGCATCTATTGCATAACGTTGGTCATGCCCTGGACGATCCTTAACATAAGAAATCAATGTTTCGGGTTTATTAAGCAGATTTAATACCAATTTTACCACATCAATATTTGCATATTCACTATTACCTCCAAAATTATATACTTCACCAGATTTTCCATATTGATATGCCTTCCATACCCCTTTGCAATGATCCAAAACATGAATCCAATCTCTTATTTGTAAACCATTGCCATAAACTGGTAATAGTTTGTCTGATTGTGCATGTAAAATCATAAGTGGTATTAGCTTTTCTGGAAATTGCATAGGTCCATAATTATTAGAACATCGGGTAATAACCGTATGCATTCCATATGTATGATGAAATGCCCTAACAAAACAATCTGCCGATGCTTTTGCAGCAGAATATGGAGAATTTGGAGATAATGGTGTGTCTTCTGTAAACTTATCTTCTGGATTGCTACTCAATGAGCCATATACTTCATCAGTTGAAACTTGTACATATTTTTGTAATCCACAATTTTTTGCTACTGTTAATAAAGATAATGTTCCATTGATATTTGTATCTATAAATGGCTTTGCATCGGCTATAGATCTATCTACATGTGACTCAGCAGCAAAATTAATTATTCCCTCTATCTGATAGTCTGTACATATCTTGCTTATCAAATCCTTATCTTCTATTGAGCCATGTACAAAAATATGATTCGGATTATCTTGAATGTCTTCTAGATTTTCAAGATTACCAGCATATGTTAATGCATCCAGATTGATTATTCTTAGCAAATCAGGAAATTCTTTTAGCAGATAATGAATAAAATTACTGCCTATAAATCCTGCTCCGCCAGTAACAAGAATCGTTCTTTTTATTGTTTCAGACATCTGGTGTTACTATTTTGATTTATAATGGTCAAAAATACGCAATGAAGACGCCGTGACAAAACAAGTGTCTGTTTTTACACCTAAATTGCATATTATTAAAATCTGTTAGACGCATTCAAATGGAACTTAGCGTACTATTTTAAGCGTTTTTTGTTGTTTAGTGTATTGTGTTTTCTTCCTTATATTTTATACTCTTTTACCATGAAAGTACTAGTTGTCGGAAGTGGTTTTGGTGGATTAAGTGCTGCTATCAGACTTCAAGCCAATGGATATGATGTAACAATAATTGATAAATTAGATAAACCCGGTGGAAGAGCCTATACATATAAAAGAGATGGGTTTTCTTTTGATGCTGGACCAACTATCATTACTGCACCATGGTTAATCCATGAATTGTTTGAAATTGCCGGAAAAAAAACGTCTGACTATGTGAATATTGTCCCTATTGACCCATTTTACAATGTCCGTTTTGAAGATGGTTCTGTTTTTAATTATAATGGCAATAAAGAGCATATACTTAAACAAATAAAAGAATTCAATCCTCCTGATGTAGATGGCTATCATCGATTTATAAAATTTGCTGAGAAGATCTTTAAAACCGGTTTTGATTTAATCGATAAGCCTTTTACTGATTTTTCTTCTATGCTTAAAGTATTGCCAGATCTTATTGCTCTGCAATCTCATAGATCTGTTGCTGGTCTTGTAAATAAATATATCAAAGATGATAGACTAAGACAAGTTTTTAGTTTTCATCCTCTTCTTGTTGGAGGCAATCCTTTTCAAACTACTTCTATTTATGCTCTCATTCATATCTTAGAACAACGTTGGGGTGTATGGTTTGCTATGGGAGGCACTGGTGCATTAGTAGATGGTTTAGCAAAACTATTTACAGATTTAGGTGGATCTTTTATTTTTAATTCTGAAGTTTCTGAAATATGTATAGACAATAATACTGGCAAAGCCACTGGTGTAAAAACAGCTTCTGGCCACACTCATAATGCTGATATTATTATTAGTAATGCAGATATAGCTAATACATATAAGCATCTTATTCCATCAAAATTCAGAAAGAAGAATACTGATAAGAGAATGGATAATATGCAATATTCAATGAGTCTTTTTGTTTTGTACTTTGGTACAAATAAAAAGTATGATTCCATTGCTCATCATGAAATTCTTATGGGGCCAAGATATAAGGATTTAGTAACAGATATATTTAAGAATAAAGTATTATCTGATGACTTTTCTTTGTATTTGCATAGGCCTTCTGCTACTGACCCTACTCTAGCACCAGAAAATTGTGATTGCTGGTATGTTTTGTCTCCAGTTCCGCATTTAGGTGGTAATATTAATTGGAATATTGAAGGTCCTAAATACAGAGATAAGATTGTTTCTTATTTAGAAGAACACTATATGCCTGACTTGTCAAAACACATTGTAAGCGACCATTTTGTAACACCTCTACATTTTAGAGATACGTTAAATAGTCATCTTGGTAGTGCTTTTTCAGTTGAACCTATATTAACACAATCGGCTTGGTTCCGTCCACATAATATCAGTGAAGATATTCCTAATCTATATTTTGCAGGTGCTGGAACACATCCTGGTGCTGGATTACCTGGCGTTATGAGTTCTGGTAAAATTGTAGCAAATATGATTTTAGAGAAATAGTACATACCTCTTTATATCGATATATATTTATAATTCTAAATAAAAAAGCCCTTCCGATTATCGGAAGGGCTTTTATTTTAGCTATATACTAACTATTACTTAGTAACAACAATTGATGTTGATTTAGTAAATAATTCATTAGCAATACGTACTTGATATGTACCACTTGGTAAATTACTTACATCAAAGTTCGCTGTATATCTATCAGCATTGAACATACCAGAAGTAATATCTGATACTTTTTGTCCTAATGCATTGTATAATTCAACTGTCACAAATCCTTGAACAGGAACAATAAAGTTAACTGTTACATCACCATTTGCTGGGCTAGGATATACTTCAATTGGATTAGTACCGCTAATAGAACCTGCAATATCTTTTGTGAATTGAGTACCATTACCAGCACGGAATACACCTGTACGACGTTGTGAAGATGCATTTGCTACATATCCATCATCGTCTGCATCATCAATTAATGCCTTGATATCTGTTGTACGTGTTGTACTATTAGCAGAACCAGTTATGGATGCTAAACTACCAAGTGCATTTAAATGATAACGGAATCTAACAGGTTCATCAGATCCTGAAGTACCTAATTGTAAATATACATCGCCTTTATCATTTTGTGTTGTGCTTACTTTTCCAGAAAATCTTGCAGCATATGAATTGAATCTAATATTACCGCGAACATCTTTGTTTTGACGTCCATTAGTTTGTACAGATGCTCCTGTTCCTGGAGAAAGCATTTCAACTGTATAAGCTGCACCAGCAGGGCCTAATAAAAGAGCTCTCTTATCTGTAAAAGTAAAGTCTTCTTCCCAGTAAGTAGCACCATTATTTTGTGTATAGCCTGCTGTTTCACGCATTTCATAGGTATTATTTGTTGTTTCACTTGTAACACCTGTATTTAAACTTGTAAGAACACGGCTAATACGTACTGGTTCACCAACATTCCATGGTTTAGCATCTTTTGTACGTGACATAGACACAGCATAGTCTTCTGGATAATCTTCACCAGTTAAGATAGTAGCAAAACTGAATGTATTATTTCCAGAATTACCATTACCAGCTGATTGTGTACCTTGATAAGTTGTTGGAGTTTGATAACCAAACATATTACGGATATTAGTACCAGCATTTGGACGAGCATCGGCAATATCATATTTATTAGCAATAGTTTGGGCATCTGTTCTGAAAGTATTATTTCTTACATCAATAGCTAAATTATCAGCATTAGTTGATGAAGTAACACCATCAGGAGTTGTACCAATTGCTAAATCCATAGAATTACCTTCGCCACCACCTGTGCCACCAACTGTGTTATTATTAACAAAGATACTTCCAGATGCAGGTTGTTGTCCATATACACTAGTTGCTATTTGGATTGCAGCACCTAGACTTGGTGTAATACCATTATTAGTATTTGTAGCATTACCACCTTTAATTGTATTATTAGTTATTTCAAACTCATTAATACCTTTTTTGATTTGTCCTGAAGTACCGCCTACATAAATAGCACCACTTGCGCAACCACTATTTCCATCACCAATTGTATTATAGTTAACAGCAGCTTGAAGATTTACAGCTCCACCTGCTTTGTCAAATAATTTAATACCATAACCAAGCTCTGGATTCACTTGTTTATCTTGGAATAATGATGTAGTTAAAGCAATGCTATTTCCACTACCACTTGCACCAACTGTTACAAAGTTATTTGTTCCTGTAGCACCATCTAGTACAATACCATTATTACCACGGCTATTATCTTGATTTCCACCATCAAGGATATTTGAATATAGAGTTAAACCATCTGCATTTTTAATATATATAGCAGCACCTTTAGCAGCATCACCAGCAACAGCTGCTGTATTTGCTGACATAAAGCGAATATTATTATTTGTTAAAGTACCGCTTGTAACATTATTTGCAAAGATTTCAATACCTTTACCCCAACCTGAATTAGATAAATCAGTTGAAGCCGCTCCTACACCATCATGTCCAACTTTATTTGAATTAACAGTAATACTTGCTGAAGCTTTAAAGTTACTTATAGTTATACCAGTAAATTCATTGATATTATTAGCACCTTGTTCAGAAGTTACTTCATTGAATGAAGAGGTTAATGATCCTTTATTAGAGATTGTATTTGTAATACCTGTATAAGTAGCACCACCGCCTCTAATTGTATTTGATGAATGAAGCACTGTTGCATTTGTTGGTGTTGCACCATTTACATTAATACCTGTAAATGATGTTAAGGCATAAGTTAAGCCACTAATAATATTAGAACTTATTGTACTGGTAGAAGTAGCAGCAGCATTATTTAATTCAATACCTTTTACAATATCCATAGATGCGCCATCATATGCTATTGTGTTTATTGAAGAAATGAAGTTGCTACCACCATTGTTTATTGAAATCCCAGTAAATGCAGGTGCACCTGCAGCAAATGCTTCACCACGTATACCATTATTACTTACAGTAAATGATGTAGAAGTATTAGAGCCTGTACCAATGATACCTGAATAGTTTATCTTAAATTCATCAGCAATATTACCAATAGTATTAAAGGTAATATTTACATTATTTTCAGGATTTAATGAACTAAACGTACCTGCATCAATACCAACAAATATTTCAGGAGTTATAGCTACACTATTTGAACGAATATTATTAGATCCGACAACAAATTCAATTACTCTTGTGGCAGCAGATTTAATACCATAGAAGTTTAATCCACCACCATGTACAGTATTGTTGCCTGCTGTTAATGAAGCACCATTTGATGTTCCATCAAAATATATACCTTTATACGTTCCAGTTGCACCACCAGTATTATTAATAATATTTGAAGATGCATTTATAGCATTTGAGTTAGATATATTATCTACATAAATACCATTAAAATTATACTGTGAACCAACAGGGGTAATAGTATTGCTAAGTACCATTGTAAAAGCAGCACCACTCATTGCACTGTGAACACCATAGTAAGTGTCTGAACCACCATTTAATGTATTACTTAAAACATTTAATATAACGGATGTGCCAGTTCCAAGTGCTTTTACTCCATATAATGTTCCAGAAGCTCTATTTGCATTTGAAAGATTATTGTTTTCAACTAACATAGTAGCAGAGTTTTTAACATTTTCAACTGTAATACCAGTTGTATTTACTTGACTTCCTGTACCAATTAATGTGTTTAGCGTTACTGATGGATTAGTACCACCAAAGTTATTAGCTACAATTCCTAACCATGTTAATGAATTATCACCATCAACTGTATTTGATGTAATATCTGCATCTGTACTATTCCCAGAAGCAACTACTTTGATACCAGTAAATGTATTTGTTACTGAGTTAGCGTCAATATTATTTGAAGTAACTGCGATAGTTTCTGATGCAGCAAATCCAGATGCATCAATACCACTATAATTAGTTGATTGTGTAGATGTTAAACTATTATTATGTATTGTAATACCTGTACCTGCAGAAGTTACAAGTATTCCAGTAGCATTTGTTGTAATTATACCTGTTCCAAAACTATTATTGCTAACATTTGTAGTATTAGCAAGATTAGAACCAGCAATACTTACTGCGGTAAAATTGACAGCTGTTATACTGCTTGTAGTATCATTTTCTACTCTGAATCTACCATTTGATGTACCACTATATTTAATACCTGTATATTGATTAGGACCAACACCACCACCATGTGTAAATACACAATCATGGATATAATCTTCACCACCAGTATTTGCAAAGTTAAATACAGTTACTGTAGCAGCATTACTTTGATTTTCTACATCTAGATTATCAATTTCAAATCCTGTATTACGGCTACTTGAAACGCTAATCATACCTGAATTACCAGCTTGTATTATACCTTTAGCACCTAAATAACCACGGATTGCTCTTGGTTCAACAACATCTGTTGGATCTGTTGGATCTGGAAATATTACTGGATAACTTGGTTCAACACCAGAATAACCAGTGATATTACCATTATCTGTTCCTAATACCCATATTTCATCTGTTGCTAAACGATTTCCTAATGAATAAGTACCCCAAGAATTATATTGGAAATTACTATTATCATCACGAGCTGCTGTTATATTATTATATGTACCTTTTATTTCTGTACCAGCTGCATTCATGCGCAATACTGGACCCATAACATCTTTTGGTTGCCATCCGCATGTAAAGTTTTCACGATCTGTTGAAGTTATAACAACTGGTAAAATCGAAAATTTAGCACCTGGATTATTTGCACCAATAGACATCCAACTAACATCTTGTTGAATCAATGCACCATTTGGACTAACAAACGGATAGATAGTATTAGAAGGATATGTTCTATCTGGAAGATTATTTGCAATAGCATTAATCTTTGGACCCATATTATTATTCCAATAATTGAATTTTACTGAAATAGGGGCTGTTCCAAGTACTACACTTGATAAGTTAATACCATTAGTACCTTCAATTCTATTTGAATCAATATAAATACGATTTGTATTCATACCATTTGCATTAGCAATATTTATAATCCAGTTTGCATTAGTTGTTTTTAAAACATTGTTATTTACAACAATTTTAGCATTACCTGGATCAAAGCCTGCTAGGTTTATATTTAAACCGCTTGTACCAAATGTATTTACTGAATTACCTTTAATTAATAAACCAGCCATTCTGCTAGCACCACCGCTAGATTGCAATAATAATGAGCTTGTATTAGCATAATTTAGATAATTGTTTAATACTTGAATTTTAGATTCTGCAGTACCACTTATATTTTCTAATGCTATAACAGATGAACCTGTAGAAGTTGGATTAATAATATTTTCAGAAATTAATAATCCTGGATTTGTTGCATTACCACTCATAAAATATCCATTATTTCTAAAGTCTATTAATGGGCTAGTATTATTACTAAATCCTGAAGCTATAATTCTATTGTTGTTTATTGTCCAAAGATCTTTGCTTGATGAAGTATTTGTAGCAAGTACTAAACCTGGAGTATTAGAAGGTCCACCAGAGACAGATATAATATTATTATTTACAGATATATTATCATATCCATTATCATCTCTAACCATAGCTCGTGCTGTAGCATCTGATGATGTGATATTATTGAATTGGAATCCAATAATACTTACATTATCTGCTTGAATATCAAATACTGGGTTAGTACTTACACTATAAGTACTGCTTCCTGAACCAATTACTGTTTCAAGTGAGGAATTTCTATTTGAATTGTATGATGGCTCAAGATCTATATTAATTGTATTACAATTCGTGAAATCTGTAGCACCAAGTAGGTATTGTTGACCTCTTAAAGCAACTGATTTTGTAACTAAAAGATTATTGAATTGCCATATACCACCAGCTGAGCTACCTGTTAATGGAGCACCAGCATTATCTGTTGTACCATATCCAGCAAATTCAATAAAGCTACTTCCACCTGCATCAGATCTAACTATAGTCATTGCATCAACTGGAGAAGGGTTTGTTGCGCCTGACCAAGATGATTCTTGATTCATATACACACCCATAGAGAAGCTAGATAATCCTGTTGGTGCAGCACCACGACGAAGTGTTACGCTATTACCTGCGGACAATGGTTGTGTTGCATTTGTAAATGTTACTGACTTAGCAATTTCAACATTTTGAGAATATGTTAGATTAGATAGACTTACAGTTCCACCTGAACCATTAACTGAGGATGTACCTACACCTTGATTACTTTGTGAAGCCGCTTCACCTAATGTTGTTTGAATACAATCATTAATAGAGGCAACTACCATATTGGAGACATTTATATCAACAAGTTTAGAAGCAGCTGAACAGTCACCAGAACCATTAAGTGTAATAGTTCCTGTTGATGAACCTCTATTAGCTAAACCATATAAATACACTCTTGTATTTAAAGTAGGGTTTTCTGCTGCATAATTTGCAGTTGTTAGTTTTAATTTACTACTTCCTGTAGTGCTATTGATAAGCACTAAAGCCATATCAATTGCATTACCATTAAAATTAGTAAGTGTGCCACTTGTTGCAGAGAATGATAATTGTACTTGATCATCTCCATTACCAAAAGATGTACCTGTAGTAGAAGTAAATGTGCCTGCATTTCCTTTAGAAATATCAGCACCAGCATTTAATTTAATGATACCACTAAATTTTGCATTACCAGCACTTGGCGTTGCACTACGAACACTAGATTTTAAGGCACCCATAAAATCAAAACGCTTTGCAATTACTAATTCATTTGTTGGAGACTCTGAAAATGCTAGAGAAGCATTTGAAGCATTTCCATCTGCAATTGAAATAATTGAACTTGCACTATTATCAATCAAATTAACAGCATTTTGAAGACATGCTGGAGGCCATATATTAATACGATTAATATTGATTGTATTAGTTACTAAGTCTTTTTGGAAATCACAAATAGCAAGATTTCCACCACCACCAGTTAAGCCAGCACCATTTAAATCTAATGCTTGAATGGTTAATGTTTCTGCTGTTGGTGTTAATTGTGCTCTTAAACGAATTGTAGCTGTATTATCAACATAAATAGTTGGACACACTAAAGTAACAGTATTTACAATTGTTGTTGGCGAACCAACTTCTGCTGCTGCAATAGCATCTTGTAATTCAGCACATGATGCAACATATACAGTATTGTCAAACATAACTCTAGCAATACTACTATTGTCATCAAGTTCATAAACATCTGTACCGTTAACAATAGTAGAACAATCTAGTCTGTATAAGTTTTTAGCATTTACTATAGATCGTGCTGGACCAGAACTTCCATATCGTAATGCTGTACTTGGAGCATTTTGTGTTGTAGAAATTGCATAACCAGAAGCCTGAACAAAATTAGGATCTACAGCCATACCGCTAAGTCTTGTACCTAGTGGAGTATTATTACCAGCACTTGCACCAGTTACTAAGAATGCATAACCCGATGTAGAATTCTGAGTATTGTTTTTAATGATTCTAAAGTTATCTATTCTGATACTGTCTGGTTGTCTACTTATAGGGTCTGCACTAGCTGCACCTGTATGTAAGCCCATTAACCAAAATGTTGGACCGCCTACACCGTTTGCTAACTTAATTTCCCATCTTGAACCACAAGTTGAAACAGTACCATTAATTCTAATTCTTTTGTGAATGATAATTGTACTGTCTTCTGTAATATTAGAAGAAACTTCAATAGTTGCAGGACTTCCAGTAGCTGGAACAACTGCAGCATACACAGCATTTCTTAAAGAATTAAAGTTTGAATATCCATAGCTAAGATTAGCACTCATTCCATTAAGAAAACCTGCGCCTGCTGGTTCTGTTCCTGGAGAATAACTACTATTAACAAGCATTGTAGTAGCAACTGGTGAACTTAATGGAGTAGTAGCAGAAATATTATCTTCTGTCTTTTGTCTCCAAAATGCAACTTTAGTATTATTATAGTCTGTACTTGTATATTCCGCACCTGTTGGAGAAATAGAGAAGAAATTGTTTGCTTCTGCATTACCCCAAGCATTACTTGCTAAAGCAAGAGTTTGAGATGTTACTGGATCATGTCTAAATCTAACAGCTCCATATGTTGTCCAATCTGAAGCTGCTACAGTATAATGTGGTTTTTTACCACATGGTGTCATATTACCATTATATGCAATTGTATTTTGACGTATAGTATAAACAGAAGTTGGAATAGCAGTAGTTGTTATTCTTACATATAAACCAATTTCATTATCAGTAATCAAATTACCATTTGATTTTGTAGATGAAACATCTCCTATTGTATTTGAACGTGCATCATAGAAGTATATACCGTATGCAAAACGTCCAGTTGCATAGTCTGCAGTACCACAACGATTTTTCCAAATCAAATTTCTACGTGTAGTAGATCTACCACCATTAGCAACCAAAACACCTGCTTGAATAAAGTTTTCAGAAGTTGTACCTGAAAAATTTGAACCAGTAATAACATTGTCTTCAATTGTTGGATTTGGTTGATTAGCTACTGTAGAGCTTAAGCTAGAAGTACTATTACCTAATATAGCAACACCAGCATTACGATAATCATAAACTCTTACATGAGACATTACAGGTGCTGCTTTACCAAAGAAAGCTACACCCATACCTAAATTTTTAGCATTATTAACGGCTGCTGCTGATTTAACATTATAAACTCTTACGCTGTCACTGGCAGAACCACCAATTCCACCTACTGCTGTTTTAAAAGCAATACCAAAAAACATTGTTGTTCCGGTTTGATCTAATTGATTATCACCATTAACATCAATGCCTTTAAGATATACTTCAGTTGTATTAGTATTTGCATTTACAAAAACTACAGCATTAAAAGTATTTGACTCAATTTTATCAGCTCCGGTCCAATTTAAATTTGTACCATCTGTTTTTGAAGTCATTGTACCCCATGCTGGAGCATTTATAACTGTTCTGGATACACCAGCACCAGCATTTTGGCTTCCCTGAATAGTTAAGGTTTTATTAAGAATTTCTACTTGTTCAGTATATGTTCCACCCTCAACATAAATAATATCACCATCATTAGATGATGAAACCGCTTGGCTAATTGTCTGAAAAGCAGTTGCCCAAGAAGCACCACTATTACCATTATTACCAGTGGTTTTTACATACCAATCAACAGCAAAAACTGAAGTAGATAGTAATAAAACAAACGCCATAGTAAATAGGCGTATCACATTTCGACACGATAGTTTCATAATTGTGTCCTTCCAAAATGAATGAGTATTATATATAATTACAAAAAAATATTCTTAAGTATATAACAGAAACAAAGCATTACTCATTAATAGAGCAACAATTTATCACAGTTAAATTTGCATAAAAGTAAGTCTAAATTAATACATATCATAGACTTAAGTCCTTGCTATCTATATAGTATAGATACTTATCCACACTACACTGGAATCGCAATATATAAAATATATAACAAATCACAAAAATATGTAACTGTTAAACATCTATATTACTGATAGTTAATATACTATGAGTATACACGTTATTTTCCGGGCATAAGTATTTGTTTATTTCCTAAACTGTCATATAGTGTAACAAATGTATTACCATTTGGAAGCATACCAAATATGCCTTGATTTTGCTGTTTTTCATTAAAAAGAGCAAATCCACTTGGGCCATTTGATGAATAATACCATTTTGATCGAATCTTACTTTTGTTATCGGCAAAGAGGATAAATGGATTATAATTATCTTTTTCATCTAATGCAATAACAGTTCTATTTACATTAGCAGTGTCAGTTAAATGAATTCTTGACGTATATATTGAAGATATTCCTCCGATATTGAAATAACCTCCAGATACTTTACCATTTTTATCATATTGAAATGTATAACAATTAGTATCATTTTCAACTTTTACAGTATATTTTGGTCTTGACTTAGAATCATAAAAAGCAATTGCTGAGTTAGTGCCTGTCAAATCTGAATTAAGCAGTATTGCAGGAATTCCAGATTCTTTTCCAAAAATGGATATAATGCTAATTTTTTGATCTGCACTCATCCCTATTTTCATTCTTCTTTTACCGCTTTTATCAACAATATCGATATTATTAACAGCAATATTATCTGCTTCTATATTATCGATTGACAATATTTTATCCTTGCCGATAAATCCATAAAACAGTATACAGCTACATAAACACACCAATAGTATATTAAGTAAACGCGTTCTTTTTAAGGATATTTCCAATACTTGTAAACGCTTGTGTATGTCTTCTGTCTGTTTCATAATTACTTGTTTGTAGAGTGTTATCCTATGATATAAATCATAATGTTGGCGATGAAGAATCATCTGTATATAAAGCTGCTGCGCTTAATTCTGCAGCCATACTTTGTGGTTGAAGCTCTATCAGTTCTTCTATTTCTTTCATTTTTGGCAAATCTTCTAGAGCATTTAAACCGAAAACCCTTAAAAATTCTGAAGTAGTGCCATATAATAATGGTCTGCCAAGAGATTCAGATCTGCCTAAAATTGTAATTAATTCTCTATCAAGAAGTGAATTAACAATATCACCAGAATTTACTCCTCGAATAGACTCGATATCAGGTTTAGTTACAGGTTGCTTATAGGCTATAATAGCTAATGTTTCTAAAGCAGCCTGTGATATTCTTTTTTTAGATTTAGACTTCAATAATCTTTGAACATACATCCCATAGCCATTTAATGTTACAAAGTGATAACCACCTGCTATCTTAATTATGGTATATGGTCTTCTATATTCTGATAATTGACTATTTATGGTCAATATAGCCTGTGCAATTGTATCAGCATCTGCAAATTCCCGAAATTCAGATTGTTGTAATATGTCTGAAATTACTCCAATCTGTAATGGTTCATCAGAAGCAAATATCAATGCCTCTAATACAGGAAGAAACTCATCAAATGATTTATTGTCTTGCATATCTGACAGCAAATTGGCCTCAGACATAATATCTCCAAATTATATTATCATGCTTTTAATATATGTAACTCAATAGATAAGTAAAATTCGTGCCAAGAATAATGACCTTAAACTTCTGTTGTTTTTACAACTATATAATCTGCAGATATAAAATGGTAGATTTCTCTTCATAAAAAAAAGGCGACATATAGTCGCCTTTTTGGATTTAATTACTTGCTGATTATTTATCATCAACTATTGTATAATCTGCTTCTTCTACATTACCTTGATCATCTGACTGAGAATCTTGTTGAGCAGAAGGCTCATTTGCGCTGGCATTTTGATACATTTGTGTTGAGGTTTCACTCCAAATTTTATTTAGAGCATCCATTGCTGGGCGAATATCATCAGCATTATTTTTAATAGCATCTGCCAATCTCTCTTTTGCAGATTCAATACTTGCTTTTGCATCAGCAGGCATTTTATCTCCAAGTTCGGATAATTGTTTATCTGTTGAATACACCAAATTGTCTGCTTGATTGCGTAATTCTATTTCTTCTTTACGCTTTTTGTCTTCGGTAGCATGTTCTTGAGCATCTCTTTTCATTTTTTCGATTTCATCTTTTTCTAATCCGCTAGATGAAGTAATTCTGATATTTTGCTCTTTATTTGATGCCTTATCTTTGGCAGAAACATGAAGAATACCATTAGCATCTATGTCAAAAGTAACTTCAACTTGAGGAATGCCACGTGGAGCTGGAGGAATTCCATCTAAATGAAATCTTCCAAGAGAGCGATTATCTCTGGCCATTGGGCGTTCGCCTTGTAGAATATGAATTTCTACAGAAGTTTGGCTATCAGTTGCTGTAGAATATGTTTCTGTTTTCTTTGTAGGAATAGTAGTATTGGCTTGAATCATAGGTGTCATAACTCCACCCATTGTTTCAATACCTAAAGTTAAAGGTGTAACATCTAATAATAAAACATCTGTTACATCTCCAGCCAATACACCACCTTGAATTGCAGCACCAACTGCAACAACTTCATCTGGATTTACACCTTTAGATGGTTCTTTTCCAAAGAAATTCTTAACAATTTCTTGTACTTTAGGAATTCGAGTAGAACCACCAACTAAAATCACATCATCAATCTGTGATGGTGTCATTTTTGCATCTTTTAATGCTTGTTCGCAAGGAGTTAATGTTGCATCAAACAAATCAGAGCACATTGATTCAAATTTAGCTCTTGTGATAGTTACATTTAAATGCTTAGCACCATCTGCATTCGCAGTAATAAATGGAAGATTAACTTCTGTTTGAAGCATTTGAGATAACTCGATTTTGGCTTTTTCTGCTGCTTCACGCAAACGTTGTAAAGCCATAGGATCTTTTCTTAAATCGATTTTCTCTTGTCTGTTAAATTCATCTGCTAGAAAATCAATAATTCTTTGGTCAAAATTATCACCACCAAGATGAGTATCACCATTTGTTGATTTTACTTGAAAAACGCCATCGCCTAATTCAAGGATGGAAACATCAAAAGTACCACCACCTAAATCGTAAACAGCTATCGTAATATTTTTATCTTTTTTGTCTAAGCCATATGCAAGTGCAGCAGCGGTTGGTTCATTTATAATACGTTTTACATTTAAACCTGCAATTTCGCCTGCATCTTTGGTGGCTTGGCGTTGAGCATCATTAAAATATGCAGGTACTGTAATAACTGCATCAGTTACTTTAGTTCCTAAATAATCTTCTGCTGTTTGTTTCATTTTTTGAAGAATCATTGCAGAAATTTCTGGAGGCGTATATAAACGACCATCAATCTCTACATGTGCGCCATTATTTTCACCAGATTTAACTGTATAAGGCACAAGTTTAGATTCTTCACCAACTTCTTCAATTCTACGTCCCATAAATCTTTTAACTGAGTAAACAGTATTCTTGGGATTAGTAACAGCTTGACGCTTAGCTTGTTGGCCTACTAAACGCTCACCATTTTTTGTAAAACCCACTACAGATGGGGTTGTACGAGTTCCTTCACTGTTTGCAATAACGATTGGCTGTCCGTTTTCCATTACCGAAACACATGAATTTGTAGTTCCTAAGTCTATACCAATGGTTTTTCCCATGGCGATTTCTCCATTTATAAAAAATATGTAAAAACTCTAAAGGATTAAGGGTTAAGGATTAACAGTATCTCTGCAATCCCTAAACCTTAACACTTTTATGCTATCTCAACCGTAATCTCTTTTGGCTTAATTGGTTCGGATTTAGGTAAAGATATTTCTAAAATACCATTTGTAAAATCTGCTTTAATCGAACTTGATTGTACATGTTCTGGTAATGTAAATGTACGACGAAATGTTCCGTAAAACCGTTCCATACGAACAAAGTTTTTGTCTTGTACTTGCTCTGATTTTTTCTTTTCACCAGTAATCGATAAGATATTATCTTCACTAATCGAAATTTTAATATCTTCTTTTTGTACACCAGGTAATTCAGCATGTATAAAAAATGCCTGCTCTGTTTCTGAAATATCCATTCTAGGTGAAAAATCTACTTGATTATTAGTTGGAGCATTCTTTTGCAGATCTGTGATCAATGTATTCATATGACGTGAAATCGCGTCAAAACCAGTAAATGGCTCATATTTTACCATTCTCATTGTTGTGTCCTTTAATGTATTATAAAATCAACTCTCCGATTACAGTGGTGAAAAGGCAATCAGGAGAAAAAATGAGAACTTGCGCAAGTTCAAAAGGCCCTTATACGAAATACGTGCCAATCCGTGAATTGTCGTTTATTTTGACATCTTTGCAGATTTCATGGCAGTACCAAGACATTTTGCCAAAAATTTTTACGAATCTTGTCATTATATATGTGTCATTATGGCATTGCAATCAGACATTATGTCTTATTTCATTTATCACTTGAATTGAGATATTCTCTGTAATTTTGCGCAGTTAGTTTTTAATATGAATTATCAGGCATACTTATGGTTGGCATTGGTTATGATGTCCATAAATTACAGGAAGGTGAATCCTTAGTATTAGGTGGAATAGATATTGATTCTCCTTTGGGTACTATTGCCCATAGTGATGGAGATGTTATTCTTCATGCTTTGTGTGATGCTTTATTTGGTGCAGCTGGCCTTGGTGATATTGGCGAGCATTTTCCAGATACAGACCTTCGATTTAAAAATGCCCCAAGCAAGGTATTCTTAGAATATGCTATAGTCTTATTAAAGGAACATGGTTATAAGCCTGTAAATATTGATATTTCTTTGATATTAGAGGCTCCAAAAATTAAGCCTTATAAAGATGCAATGAGAAAAGAAATTGCATCGCTATGTAATCTACCTTATCAAAGAGTATCTGTAAAGGCCACAACCAATGAAAAAATTGGTTTTGCTGGTAGATTAGAAGGGGTAGCAGCTATGTGTGTATGTATGATTGAATCTATTTAAGAGTAAAAGAATGAACACTATAAAAATTGCTGTTATTGGTATTGGACATCTTGGTTTTATACATGCTAAGCTATTAAAGAATGTAGATTATGCAGAACTATCTGGATTTTTTGAACTAAATGATGAAAGAGCTCAATATATTGTTCAAGAATTGGGTATTCACAGATTTGAATCATTACAACAAGCTATAGATAATAGTGATGCAATCATAATAGCTTCTCCAACTTCAGCACATTTTGACATTGCATATAAGGTTCTTGAAGCTAATAAACATTGTTTTATAGAAAAACCAATTACCGCCACATATCAAGAAGCAGTTCAATTAATAGAACTTGCTAAAAAGAAAGGAGTAATTGTTCAGGTAGGTCATGTAGAACGATTCAATCCAGCATTATTAGCATTACACGCTTATACAATTGAACCATTATTTATAGAGGCTCATAGATTGTCCCAATTTAAGCCAAGAGCAACTGATGTATCTGTGATTCATGATTTAATGATTCATGATATTGATATTATTCTTTGGCTTGCAGCTTCAAAAGTTAAAAACGTAGAAGCTAATGCAGTTTCAGTACTTACAGAAACAGCTGATATAGCAAATGCACGTATCAGTTTTGAAAACGGATGTGTAGCAAATATAACTGCATCAAGGATTTCTGCTCAGCCAATGAGAAAAATGAGAATTTTCCAGAAAAACGCATATTTGTCTCTCGATTTTGCAAAACCTTCTGTTGATGTATATAGATTACAACAAGATAAAGAAGACCCAAATTCCAGCATTCCAGCAATGATGTTAGGCCAAATTGATTTAGGTTCTATAAGTAAATCTATTGTCTTTGAACAACCCTCTATTCCACAAATAAATGCCATAGCAGAGGAACATATAGCATTTATAAAAGCAATTAAAGGAGAAATCCCAGTGGCAGTTAGTGCATTTGATGCAGCAGAAGCATTAAGAATTGCTGAATTAATTGTAGAAAAATCTACTCAATAATCCCATTCATACATATCTGGCCTACGATCCAAAAAGATATCATTTTCACTGTTAAAAGACTTAATTCTTGATTTTTCTGGACTAATCATAGCAGATAATACTTCTGCTTGTTCATTTGATGCTTTTGCTAATATATCGCCCGAATAATCATATATAGCCGATTCACCTCTGAATAGCAATTCTTCTTCTGCATTTTGCTCTGTACCTATTCTATTTGCTACAATCATATATACTTTATTTTCGATTGCCCTAGCTGGAAATACCTTTCCTGATAATGTTGTCACTAAATTAGCTGGACATATAATCGCATCGGCTCCTTGCAAGGCAAGGGTTCTAGCTGATTCAGGAAAACGCCAATCATAACAGATCATGATTCCCAATCGAATATCCATGTTTTGTTCGTACACTGTAAAAAAACCTGTATTTCCTGGTAAAAAACAGTATTTCTCTTTATAAAAAAGATGTGTTTTTCTATACACTTTAGATTCTTGTGCTTCAGGCATGAAAATACCTGCAGAGTTATATATACCCTCTTTTGTTAATTCTGGAAATCCCAAGACAATTATCCTTTTTTCGGTGCTGGCTCTCTTCTGGATTTCAAGCAAATCACTATGTTTTTTCCATTCCATAGCATGGGGAGCTAAAGAATGCTTATCAGTAAAAAAATACCCACTTGTTGCTAATTCAGGAAAGACAATTATATCCGATTCTACTGAATCTAGATATGAATGTATAGTTTCAATATTAGAAATTGTGTGTGCAAATGTTGGGGCAAATTGAATAATTGAGATAGAAATCATATGATGCTTTTTTATGTATTCAAGAAATAAACTGCATGACAAATATCATTGTATTATGCCGCTTTATCATAGATTTTTGTAGCGACTCTTTAGGATAATTCAATGAAAACAACTGTTCAACAATCAATACTTCATATATGCTCACATTGCGGAGACATATGCAATGATAATGCAATTTATGATGGAAATGTATTTTTTTGTTGCGAGGGATGTAAAACAGTCTATAAACTATTACAAAATAATAATCTTTGCGGTTATTATGCTGTGGATGGTTCTGAAATACACTCACTAAAAAAATTATCTACTAAATCAATAAGTCGATTTGCATATTTAGATGATAGCTCTATTGCAGAATCTATTCTTGCCTTTAAGAATGATAAAAAAGCCCAATTAGTACTTCAATTACCAAGTGTTCATTGTACATCTTGTGTATGGTTATTAGAAAAACTTCCGCATTTGCATCCTGGCATACTTAGATCTGAGCTACAATTATCGGGCAAACAGATTAGTATTTTATTTAATCCTGAACAAGTAACAGTAAGGGAGATTGTAGAATTATTGACATTATTGGGATATGAACCGGATATATCCCTAGCAGCAATGCATAAACAAACAAAGGATACTAGTAATAGATCTATGTATATCAGGCTTGCTATAGCTGGATTTGCCTTTGGTAATACAATGATGGTAAGTTTACCAGGTTACTTTGACGAAGGTATTGGAGATTTACAGTCAACTTTTACTATAATGTTTGCTGCATTAAACATTTTATTTAGTCTTCCGGTAATTCTTTATAGTTCTCAACCATTTTTTAAAAATGCATGGAGCGGCTTTAGAAATAGTACAATGAATGTAGATATACCCATTTCTATGGGAATATTAGCCATATATAGCAGAAGCATCTATGAGATATTTATGGGAATTGGACCCGGCTTTATGGATTCTTTCTCGGGATTAGTGTTTTTCTTATTAATTGGAAGAGTTTTTCAAAAAAAATCATTTGATGCTCTTGAATTTGATAGAGACTTTAATTCATATGTACCATTACAGTGCACAAAAATTGAACATGATACAGAAAAAAGTATTGCTGCAAGTTCAATAATACCAGGTGATATTTTACTTGTAAGAAATCAAGAGATTATTCCTTCAGATGCAATCCTTTTAAGCGCAAATGGACATATAGACTATAGTTTTATAACAGGTGAATCTACTCCAGTAGAAATTCTTAAGGATACACTTATTTATGCAGGTGCTAGGGTTTTAGGGCCTTCAATTTTAATTGAGATTAAAAAAGAAATATCTCGAAGTGGACTTTTACGAATGTGGAATAATACATTATTCAGAAAACCAGTCAGTTCTACATTATTAACAGTATCAACATTGTTTGGAACATATTTTACATTTGGTACAATAGTATTAGCTATAATAGCTGGTTTGTTCTATTTACCTCATTATTCAATGGCCTTATCAGTATTTAGCGCAGTCCTTATTATTGCATGCCCATGTGCTTTAACATTAGCAGTACCTTTTACTTTAGGAAATATCATGAGGATTTCTGCTAAATATGGACTCTATTTTAAAAATACAGACACAGTTTTAGAGCTTGCCTCTGTAGACACGATAGTGTTTGATAAAACTGGAACCTTAACTTCATCATTAGAAGGAACTGTAGAATATATAGGCGAAGATTTTTCTGAAACACAATTACGTTTAATCATCTCAGGATGTTTAAGTTCTACGCATCCAAAAAGTAGGATATTGGCTTCTTGGCTTTGTATGAATAATAATATTCAGTCATTAAAAGGACTTCATTGCGATTCATTTCAAGAATTTACTGGTAAAGGATGGATTGCAGCAGCAGGAAAATACACTATAAGGCTAGGAAACTATGAATTTGTATCCCATAGAAAAGAACATAAAGATCAGATATGGGTGTCTGTAAATGCAAAACTGTTAGGATATTTTATCATAAAAGAGGGTCCAAGACATGGTATTTTATCAATGATTGACTCTTTAACAAAGGCATTACATGTAGATGTATTTTTAATAAGTGGTGATTCAAATAGAAATGCAGGTTATTATACTTCTGCATTTAAAGGAGAACATTCTTTATTGTTTCATCAAAGCCCGGAAGATAAAGCTCGTTTTATTCTTTCTAAACAAAATCAAGATCATGCTAAAGTTGCTATGATCGGTGATGGTATAAATGATTCTGGAGCATTAATGCAAAGTAATATAGGTATTGCGGTTGCAGAACATATCTCTGCATTTCACCCTGGATGTGATGCAATAATGAGTGCGAATTCACTTTCTTATCTTGATGCATTTATACAATTCACAAAAAAAGGAATTACTATCATAAAAGCAGCATTTTGGATTTCTGTGATTTATAATATTATTGGGCTAACATTGGCAGTTATGGGGATTTTAACTCCTGTATATACAGCAATATTAATGCCCATCAGTTCTTTAACAGTTATTGGTTTTACATTAGGAATGAGCTCATTTGCCGGAAGAAAAATCGCTTTAAAGGAGAATCAATAATGGAAGTATTATATCTTACAATTGGAATAAGTGTCATAATTGCTGGGGGCTTTTTAATTGCTTTTTCTTGGGCGGTATATAATGGACAATATGATGACAGAGTAACACCTTCTATTCGGATATTGTTTGAAGATCAAGCAGAAATAAAAAAGGGGTCTGACGATAATCAAACCCCATTATCTTAAGGCTTACTTAATTCTTCAACTGCTTTTAATAGTTGTCTGTCATAACCAGATTCACAATCTTCTGGTGTATTTTCTACAGTAATATCTGGCTCTAATTGATTGTTTTCTAGATATTTACCATCATTTCCAATTGTACCAACCTGTGGAATACCAAAATACACAGTTGGATCTATCAGTGTTTCCCACCATACTGCTGTTGCAGTACCTGGCACAGGCATCCCGATTAATTTCCCAATTCCTAATTGTTTATATGTCCAAGGGAAAAAATGGGCATCGGAATAATTTCCTTCGCTCATTAAGACAACTGATTTTCTTTGCCATTTATTTTGTGGTTCGCTTCCTATTAATTGTCCACGTGGCACTAAACGAACATATTGTTTACCAGATAATAAGGTAGCTAAATCATCATGAAGCCAACCTCCTCCATTAAATCTCGTATCTACGATGATACCTTGTTTATCGGCATGACGACCTAAAATCTCAGAATAAGCTGTTCTAAAACTTTCGCTATTCATTCCCCGCACATGCACATATCCAATTGTTCCTTTAGATACACTATCAACAGTTTTTCTACTATTTTTAACCCAGCGTTGATATAATAATTCTTCTTGTTCACCAATAGAAATTGGCTTTATAATTTCCTCGAATCTTTTATTTTTTATTGGATCAAACATTGATAATAATACTGGTTTACCAATTTTTCTATTCAATAAAATTGATGGATCAATTGAAGATACGATGTCAATTCCATCAATTTTTTCAATAATCATACCTGATAAAAACTTTGAATTTGGTTTGTCCAATGGTGATTTTTCTATGATTTCTACTATTTTTAGTCCATTTGCTGAATAATTTTCATCATAGAATGCACCTAAAACTCCAGATTGATCTCTGATTTCGTCAGAATATTGAGTTCTATATCCACTGCCTGTATGTGATGCATTTAATTCCCCTAATAATTCACTTAATAATTCAGCAAAATCATAATTGTTAATAATAGAAGGAAGGAATTTTTTGTATTCGGCCTTCATTAAATCCCAATTGACACCATGCAAGTTTTCTACATAAAACTTTTTTTGCACTTGTCTCCAAGCATGTTCAAACATATAGTCTCTTTCTTCGGCAGCTTTTAATTCCATTTCTGCTTTAAAGGGAATCACTTTTTGAGTGCCAGAAGAAGTATCTATTCTTGTAATTTTTCCATCAGAAATCACAAATAAATATTTGCCATCGGGGCTTTGTTCTAATCCACCACCACCGGCCCCAAGTTTGGCTAATAGTTTTGTTTCTCTTTCACGGAATTTTTGTACCCAAATATCATAACCTTTTTCAAATCTGCTTAGATAATAGAGTCTTTCGCCGTCTGGTGACAAAACAAAATCTGCCAAATCGGAAGAATGTATCGTCATTCTTACAGTTCTATCTTCTAAACCATTAAAGTCAATTGTTAATGGATCGGCAGCTTTAGGTTTGATATTTCCTTTGTTTCTTTCGGATTCTAATGAATCTTTTTTTCTTTGTTCTTCCGGACTTAATCTTTCAGCATTCTCTTTTAGTTTTTGCAATTCAAATTCATCTTTTGTCAATCTAAATCTATCGAATGCTTCTTGAGTAAGAAAAGTGCCATATACATCATTTTGCGACCCCCAAGATCCATGACTTCTTAAACCTGCTTTATCACTAGAATAGGTAAATAATTTTCCATTTTTTGCCCAACGAGGTCCACCATCATTATAACCACTTTGTGTGATATTTTTGATTGGCCCTTTACCTTGTGCATCTATCAATCCAACTTCATCAACCCATCGTGATTTATCTAATATTGATAATAAAAACCATTGTCCATCTGGAGACCAATCATACCACTGATCACCATCTGAGTATGAATAATTATATGTACTATCTACGATAAGTCTGGTTTTTTTTGAAGCTAGATTATATACTTTTAGGACAACTCTGTCTTCTAAATATGCTATTTCATCTCCAGAAGGAGAAAACTTTGGCTGAAATTCTTCTTTTGTAGAAGAAATTAGTGCTTCTTCTTGCAAAACAGTTGATTTAAAGAAAAATGGTTCTTCTTTTCTTATTAATGAAGTTTTATAAATATTCCATGATCCATCTCTTTCTCCGGCATATATAAGAGATCTTCCATCTGGTGAGAAGCTTACAGATCTTTCTTGTTCTGCTGTATTCGTAATACGTTTTGTGATGTCATAATCTACAGATGTAACGAATACTTCCCCACGGACGATAAAAGCGATTTCTTTTCCACTTGGTGATAATGACATTTCGGTTGCGCCATTTGTCATTACTTTATATGCTATTGGATTATTCTGAAGATCATTTACTATTTGTATATCAACCTTTTGTGGCTGTTTTCCTTGTTTTATATCCATTGTATAGATATCGCCATGATAGCCAAAGCAAAGAATTCCTTCCATAGAAATTGATAAAAATCTAATAGGATGCGTAGAAAATCTTGTTACTTGCTCTGTATTTTTAGGAGTATCAATCGGAAATTTCCACACATTAAATGTTCCGGATCGCTCTGAAAGGAAGTAGCAATCTTTATCATCTGGGCTTAATACAGGATTTCTGTCTTCACCAGCATATGATGTGAGTTTAGTGTGTTTTTTGCTTTGCATATCAACCATCCAAATATCACGTGCAACGGCTGAAACATGGTGTTTTCTCCAAGAATTTTCATATCCCTTTTTATCATGATAGAATAATACTGTCCCCTTTTTATTACTTATAATATCTTCTGCTGGAGTAGTGAGGATTTGTTTGGGTTTTGTGCCATTTATGGGAATTGCATATAATTCGGACATAGCACCAGAGGGAAATTGAATATTCTTTGGACTATCCATTCTATGCATTGAAACATATACTGATAAGCCATCAGCACTAAATCCGGAAGGATATTCATTTGCATTGTGGAATGAAATTCTTTTGGGGATACCACCAGCAGATGAAACAATATATACATCAAAATTCCCATGTCTATCGGAAGCAAAAGCTATTGATTTACTATCTGGAGACCAATTTGGACTCATATCATATGCATCATTATTTGTTAATCTTTCTGCTTTACCGCCCAAAGAAGAACTTATCCATAGATCTCCTTGATATGAAAAACATATGCGAGAACCATCTGGAGATATGGATGGATATCGTTTCCAATCATCATTTGCATAGATGTCTTGAAAGAAAAAAACTAGACAGATAAGGAAAAATAAACGTGATATCATTATACAAACTCTTATTAAACAATGAATTGGAATGCAAAATAGTAAATGGAAAATATCTAAAACAGACTTATGCTTGATTTTTAGATTTCATCATAGATAGAATATCTTTTTTTCTCATATTCTTTATAACCTGTGCTAGATAGTGATATTGTTCATCTGTATTAAAAACTTGAACAGAAATCCTAATCCATATTGTGTTAGCAAATGCTATAACAGGTACTTCAATTGCATACTTTTCCCATAATACATCGTGCAAAGCTTCCGCATATGCTTGATGATCTTGTATATCTGGCCATAGATGAGAAGGTATTTGCTGCGCTGCTAATGATCCAATCATTACATCAGGAGAAGCCAAAGGAGTATTCCACTCTGAGCTTAAAATATTTCTTATTTCAATTGCTTTTTGAGATTGATATGCTCTTAATGTTGCTGCCCCAGTAGCAGCATAAAAATCTAAAGCGGTAGAAATACTTAAATATGCACTAAAATCATTGGTTCCTGTCCAATCAAATTCTTGAATATATCCTTGTACATATCCATGAGAAATAACAGTAGGATGAGTATCTTTTTGATGCTTGGGATGTGTCCATAAAAAAGCACATCCTTTTGGTGCAAAAAGCCATTTATGACAATTCCCGGTATACCAATCAGGTTGTAAATCCTCTATATGAAGATCTATCATTCCAGGTGCATGGGCTCCATCAACAAGAATTGGAATACCTTTGGAATGAGCCAAATCAATTATCTGCTTAATTGGAAAAATGATTCCCGAAGGTGAAGTAATATGATCGATACATAAAAAAACTGTTTTATCTGTTATGGCTGATTCTATTCCTTGAACAATCTGTTGTTCATTCATAATGGGAAATGGGATGGATGCTTCTACAATTGTAGCATTCGTACAAGAGGCAGCATATAGCAAAGTATTTCTTACGGCTCCATACACATGATTAGTAGTTAGAATTTCATCGCCAGCAGACCATTTCATCATTTGTGAGCGAATAACTGCATTCATGCCAGTAGTAGCATTCTGAACAAAAGCCATGGACGAAACATCTGCATGTAAAAAGTTAGCCAATAAAGCCAAAGCACTTCTTTGATAGATAGGAAGTTCTTTTGTCATAAACCTGATGGGCTGCATTTCCATCTTTTCTCGCCAAAATTGCTGAGCTAATAATACAATACGAGGCGTAGCACCAAAAGATCCATTATTTAAAAAGTTAATATTATCTTCTATCAAAAATAATTGTTGAATGCGCCTACTTCCATATTGAGAAGAAGAAAACACAGTTTCGATTCTATGTATTTCAGAGTTAATTACTTCAAAATCTCTTCCTTTTCTCACATTATTATATGGCATTTCATTACCTAATTATATGTTATAGTTTGGGTATATTTGCAAGTAGAATATCAAACGGCTGCAAAGCTACAATTTCATCTCTGTTTTTTTGCAAAACAATGAACTTTATTACAATTTCTGAACAAGAAACTATTGCGAGAATTACACTAAATCGTCCAGAAAAAAGGAATGCTTTAAATCCATCAGTTCTTAAAGAATTAGCAGAAGCATTTATTCAATTAGGCAATAGATCTGATATAAAGGTTATTATCTTAGATGCAAATGGCAAAGCTTTTTGTGCAGGCGCAGATTTAGAATATCTAGAACATATGTCTACATATTCGATTACAGAAAATTTAGAAGACTCACTACTGTTACAAAAAACATTTCATACCATTTTTACATGTCCAAAACCTGTTATTGCTAAAGTTCATGGAGCCGCTATCGCCGGTGGTTGTGGATTAGCAACAGTTTGTGATTTTATTATTGCAGGCAAATCTGCATTATTTGGTTATTCTGAAGTGCGAATTGGGTTTATTCCTGCAATTGTAATGGTATATTTAATTAGAAAAATAGGTGATACAAAAGCAAGACAACTTTTACTTTCTGCCGAGAATATAAGTGCTTCTGATGCAGAAATGATAGGATTGATTACTGAATGTGTTTCTGATGATATATTGGAAACCAGAACAATGGAGCTTGCACAGATTTTATCTAGCAATAGTTCTTCATCTATGGCTTTAACTAAAGAAATGCTTAATAATTTGCATGGTATGAGTTTAGAATCTGGTTTACGATATGCTGCTTCTATGAATGCATTTACCCGCATGACAGAAGATTGTAAATCAGGAATACATCATTTTTTACATAAGTAATTTTATTTGGAACTTTTATGCGTTTTCTTTTCACAATATGTGTTTTTTATAGCTTTGCATTTATAACAATTCATGCTCAAAATACATCAACTGTTTTATTAAAGGGCATCATTCGTGATATTCAATCGGGAGCTGCAGTTGGGACAGATTATGAAATCACTGATGAAGCTGGAAATAAAGTTGCAAATGCAAAATCTCATCCTAAAACAGGAATGTATTCTGCAGCATTAAAACCTGGTGCTTCTTATACGATATTATTTAATGGATTTGATATCGTAAAATCGAGACAAAATATAGTGCTAGAACCTGCTGAAAAGTATCAAGAAATCACTAAAGATTTCACAGTGCAAAAACTCTATACAGGCATGGAGTTATATAGCTTCAAAGCTTTTGAGTATACAGGAAATACATTATCTGCAGAGTCTATTCAAGCATTAAATGATATAAAGGAAATGCTTAAGAAAAACAGAAATCTTAGTATCAATATCACATTATTACCAGATATTGCCCCACCACCCGTACAAATTGCTGCTCCAGCAATAAAAGCAAAGAAAAAAGGTAAGAATGAAGTCCCTGTTCCAGTAGCAAGCCCAACTCAACCACAAAATCTTAGAAATGAAATAGACCCAACATTAACTGCTTCTAGAGTAGACGCTATTAAATCTATTTTTACAGAAGTGAAAAACCTTGATTCTAAGTTAAAAATCAATACAGAAAACAGAAATGATCCAAAGCATGATGCATTAAAAAACACTCTTATTATAAGTGTAGGAGAAGTAAAAAGCTTATTTGAATAAATAATCCATACATATATTGATGTATCATTTATAGGAGACCTTTCAAAGTCTCCTATTTTCATTTTTATCAGATCTTAATGGATTTTGTCATTTTCTTTATACATGCTTATTGTTAGGGAAATAATGTAATAATGTATACACAGTAAGTTTGCGATTGATTTTCAATTAGTCATCATTTTAGGTTTACTCTATGAAGAAATTACTGTACTGCATTAGTATTGTGTTTTTTGCCTGTTCAGGATATAATCAGGCATATTCACAAACAATTTTCCCAGCATTAGATACAAATTTTAATGCAAAAACAATCATTGTACCACAATCACCAATAAGTTCAAAATTGATATTCGTTGGTGGAAAAGATACAGTTATTGGAGCCGGTGGAAAGAAAACTCTGGCAAAGCAATGGCATGATTTCATTGGATATACTCCTATGAATCTTTCAGCTCCTAGTGATTCTGCTTGGATTACTATTAATCATGAAATGCGTGTAAAAGATGATATTCTTGGTGATGGTGGTGGAATGACTGTTTTTAAAGTAAAAAAACAGTTAAATGGTGATTATATGGTAGATGGTGGATATAGGAATGTAGATTTCTCTGCTGTTGGAAATACTTTAGCAAATTGTGGAGGAATTAGCTCTAAAAATGGTAGAATTTGGACAGCTGAAGAATGGGTACAAGGTTCAAACACTGATATTTCTATTGGGCTTTTACCTATTGAAGGTAAAGACACTTCTTTTTCTGCAGCAGGTAAAGGTACAGGCCAATTACCTCTTCTTGGCTATGGCATAAGAGACACTTCAGATTGGACAATTCCAGCTAATGCTACTTTTGCAGGTAAAACTGTAAAAAAATTCCAAAACTTCAACTGGTTAGTAGAAATAGACCCAGCTAATGCCAAAGCAATACGCAAGATGTATAATTGGGGAAGATTCGAGCATGAAGGTGGTGTAATTATGTCTGATAATAAAACAGTATATCTTACCGATGATGCCCAACCTTCTGTTTTCTTTAAGTTTGTTGCTAATGAAATTGGTAATTATAATAGCGGTACTCTTTATGCTTATAAGCAATCTAGTGATGGTAAAAGTGGAACTTGGATAACCCTAGAGGAATCTTTAGATTCTATGTTGCAAGTACGAAATGTAGCTTTACGCAAAGGTGCTACAATGTTTACCCGTTTTGAGTGGGTTACTGAGATTGATGGCAAAGTATATATTACAGAAACTGGTAGAGATAATTCTGGATCCTTATTTAAAGATGGGATGAAAATTGGTGGCACTCTTGCTAAGCATCTTGCAGACCGTGATATGTATGAAGGCCCCTTTTCAACAACAGCAGATAAAGTTAAAGATTCAATTATTGTAGATTATTATGGTAGAGTATTAGTATTTGATCCAGCTGATAATTCTATGAATGTATTATTAGAAGGTGGCAAGGCAAATAATTATGCCACGAACAAAGTTCATTTATCAAATCCTGATGGTTTGGTTGATTGGACGCTAAATGGCAAGAAATACTTGATCATTCAAGAAGATTTAAATGGACGCAGCAAAGGCAGAGTAGGTAATCCAGATATTGATGGCTCTGGAAATAATATTTGTGAATTATATATTTTGGATATGAGTAAATCTAATCCAACTTTAGATGATTTAAAAAGATTAGCTATTACTCCAAATGGTGCTGAAATTACTGGCGCAATACCAACTCCTGATGGTAAGGCTATGTTTGTAAATTCACAGCATCCATCTTTAGGAAATTCAGGAGATTATGCAAATTCTTGTACTATGTTGATTACAGGTTTAGATAAACTTGTATCATCAATCTATCAAGACCCAACTTTTAATGATAATTCTGGTTTTGATATTTATCCTAATCCTGCAACAAGAGTTCTTCATTTAAATAAAGAAGCAGACATATCAATTTATTCTATACATGGTGAACGTGTAAAAGTATCAAGAAATTCATCATCTATTGATATTTCTGAACTAGTATCTGGTACCTATTTTATTCAAACAATTCAAGGCGAAATTAGAAAATTGATTATTCAATAATCTTATATAATTTTTAGCAAACCTGTCTTACCAGTAGTGAGACAGGTTTTTTTTTAAGGTAATCTGTATGAAATTATACATTATTCTCACCCTACTCTTGAGTTGTATTTTATGTACTTCTTTTACTCCAAATAGTACAAAACCGCTTGATATAATAAGGTTTGATATCAAAAATCAAACTTCTCATATTATATCTCTTTTAGATGAAATGATTTATATAACTGGAAGTTCTAACAAAACATCAAAACATAAGCAGTTAAAATTGATACAGTTATTAAAAAAAGTAAGAATACATTACAAAACAATAGAGTGGTTGATTTCATATGTGGATAATGAATCAGAAAAATTAATTATCGGGCCACCTTTACCAAAACTAGATGAACATATTCCTTCTACAATTATTCTAGAACCAGAAGGAATTCAAGCTATCGAAGAAATAATTTGCAATGATTTTCGAAACGAAAATATCTCGACAGTTAAGGCTTTAACTAATCAATTAAAACAACATATATTAGATATTAATGGAAATATTCAAAGTGTTTTAATTACAGATAGGGAAATTTTAGAAGCACTAAGAAACAATATCATTAGAATTTATGCTATTGGATTAACTTCTTCTGATTCACCATGTTTTGATCAACAATTAGAAGAAGCAATACATTCTTGGAATATTACAGGAAAATATATTTTATTATATATGCCAATGATTCAAAATAATCATGATTTACAGAATAAAATAACTAAGATCATAGGCAAGGGGGAAGCATTTTTACATAGATATAGAACTATAGAAGATTTTGATTATTGGTCTTTTATCGCACAATATGCAAATCCTCTTTATGAGCAAATATTATATCTTCACCAACAATCTGGTATCGAACTAGATCATGAAGTATCAAGAAGAAACAGAATTATTAATTATGCGGCAAAAACTATATTTCATTCCAATGCACTGAATCCAATGGCCTATTCTAGAAATCAATATGAGGTTTTTTCTGATGTAAAAAAGGAATTAGGTAAGATTCTATTTTATGATGTAGCACTTTCTAAAAATTATAAGATGTCATGTGCTACATGTCATAATTCCTCTATAGCATTTACAGATGGAGAAACAAAAAGTAAGGGTTCACTTCCAGGTACACATACTCAAAGAAATGCTCCAACTTTGATTAATAGCGCATTATCTACAAAGTATTTTTATGATATGAGCACTTCATATCTAGAAGAACAAATTGAACATGTAGTAAATAATTCTATTGAATTTAATACTGATTATATGGAAATAAGTTCTAGATTATCACAAAATCAGAACATTAATGAGCTTATGAAAAAGATGTATCCAAAAAGTAGTAATAATACTATTAGTTCTGGCTTAATTTCATCTGCATTAGCAATGTATATACGCTCGTTAATCTCATTTGAATCTCCAGTAGATTCCTTATTAAGAGGTGATTCAATTACAAAAAATTCTATACTTAATGGTAAGCACCTGAAAAAAGTAAAGGATGGTTTTAATATTTTTATGGGAAAAGCACAGTGTGGAACATGCCATTTTCCGCCTACATTTTCTGGTTTAGTACCTCCATTATATAATGATAATGAGTCAGAGGTATTAGGTGTTCCAAGCCATTCTACCTCTAAAATTATAGATCCAGATATAGGTAAAGCTGGTGTATACAAGTATTCGTCCCCCATTTACAAACATGCTTTTAAAACCCCAGGATTGAGAAATATTTCTCTTACTTCCCCATATATGCATAATGGAGTTTATAAAAATTTACAACAAGTTGTAGATTTTTATAATAATGGAGGAGGAAATGGACTGGGCATCCAATTATCTAATCAAACATTACCATCAAATGCGTTAAATCTAAATAAAAAAGAAAAAGAGAATTTAATACATTTTATGAATGCACTTAATTCTCCAGTTTCTAACTATTGAAATCACTAACAATATACATTATTGTAAAAGGCTTTGATAGTGCTCAGGTACTTCAATTTCCATCAACAGCATTGCTGATGCTATTGTTTTACCTTGAGCATCTAATTTAAGTGAAACAGTTCCACCACCACCTAATGTATTATGTAATACAAAATTGAGTGCCCATAAATGTGGAATCTCATATCGTTCAACTTTACCAAGAGTTAAACCGGTAAAATACTCTTTGACTTTTTCTTCTGTTAATACTTCTGATAAAATTGGATACCATTCTTCTTTAAATGCTATTACACCACAATTAGCAGCATCGCCTTTATCGCCACTTCTGGCATGCGCTATTTTAGAAAGTAAGATTTTCATAATATTTTATACTGAATTCTATTGCAAACTTATAGATAATGATTGATAATTATTGATTATACCCTTCTATCTCAGGGAATAATACATTTTTCATTCTTAATGTTTGTGGATTGGTTGGTGCTAATTTATAGAGATATTCATAGTATTCTTGAGCTAATTTCATATCGCCAATCGCAAAGAAATACAATCCTACAAAACCTACAAAAGCAGTTACTTCAGAAACATGAAAGACATCTCTTTCTGGATAAAGTAGTTTAGGATCCCATAAATTTCTAAATACTTTAGGGATTTCTTCTAGTTTATCGTGTAAAAGACAATATTCACCGTACATAATTTTTGAAAAGATATAGTCTGGATATTCTCTGTATAATTCTACTATTCTAATTTCAGCTTCTTCGTCTTGTCCGGCTGATAATAAAGCAGAAATTAAATTATTTAATACTGGAAGAACTGCAGGATATCGTTGTTCTAAACCTTTTAATATCTTTATTGCTTCTTCAGGATTTGTTTGAATCAAAGGAATAGCACTACGAAATTCCTTTTCATGCTTAGGTGATAAGATTGATAAACTTGGATGTTGTATTGGTCTTACAGTGACTTCAAATTCTCTTGTAAGAGGCTGTACAAGCTTCATAGCCAAAGGATTTCTAGTAGCCGAGGTGACTTTTGGTTTCATGTTCTTTTTGTAATACTAAGTTCAATCTATTATAAATTCAAGATTATCATAACCTAAATAACAATAATCTGGTAATATATCTTCGCAATCTTTATGCCTGATTTGATGAGCTATATGAGTAAAGTACGTTTTTTTTGCTTGTATTTTTTTTGCTTCAATACATGCTTGTTCTATAGTAAAATGTGTTGGATGTTTAGTATATCTTAAAGCATCCAATATCAAGATATCCAGATCCTTTAATAATTCATATGATTCTTCTGGTATATGATTTGTATCTGTGCAATAGGCAACATTACCTATTCGATAACCATTAACTCTTAAAGATCCATGTTTTAAAGGGATTGGTTGAATGTGAATATCACCTATAGTGAATGGTTTATCATCAATAATAGTAAATGCTGCATTAGGTAAGCCACCACCAACTTGAACATTTTCATCAAATGCATATGAAAAAACTTGCTTCATATTTTGTAGTGTTTCTGACATAAGATATACATTTGCTGGTATATTATTGCCAAAAAAACTAAATGGTCTTACATCATCAAATCCACTGATGTGGTCATAATGATGATGAGTATAAACAATCCCATCAATATGTTTTACTGAATGCCTCAGCATCTGTTGTCTGAAGTCTGCCGATGTATCAATTATAACTGTTGTTGTTTCAGATTGAATAAGCAAGGATGTTCTTAATCTTTTATCTTTTATGTCTTCCGACATACATGTATCGCATTCACAACCAACACAGGGAATTCCTGTAGATGTTCCAGTTCCAAGTAATACAAATCTCATTATTAAATATGACGTTCTGCATGATAGGAACTTCTAACTAATGGGCCAGACTCTACGATATCAAATCCCATTTCTAAACCTCTTAACCGATATTCATTAAACTCATCTGGATGAACAAATCTGTCTACTGGCAAATGATTTTTTGTAGGTTGAAGATATTGTCCTAAGGTTAAAATATTCACACCAACTTCTTTCAAATCTTGCATTACTTGTAATAGTTCTGTTTTTTCTTCACCTAATCCAAGCATTATTCCTGTTTTTGTTCTAAGCCCTTGAGATTTACATTCTTTTAGTACGCTTAGTGTCCAATGATATTTACCTTGTGGACGTACTTTTTTATATAAACTTGGAACAGTTTCGGTATTATGATTCAACACATCGGGTCTTGCATCAATCACTTTTTGTAAATTTTCCATCTTTCCTTTGAAGTCTGGAATAAGTACTTCTATTGTTAATCCTGGATTTAACTCTTTTACTTTATTAATTGTCTCTGCCCAAATAGATGCACCGCCATCAGCTCTTTCATCTCTATTTACAGATGTAATTACTGCATGCTTTAAATTCATTTGTTGTATAGCTTCGGCTACATGTAATGGTTCATGTTCATCTAATTGCATTGGCCTACCTGTTTTCACAGCACAAAAACCACAAGATCTTGTACATGTATCCCCCAATATCATGAATGTTGCTGTTCCTGCATTCCAACATTCTGTAATATTTGGACATTTTGCTTCTTCACACACTGTATGCAAAGATTTTGAGCGCATCATAGATTTTAAATGAGCATATGTTTCGCCACCAGGGGCTTTCACTTTTAACCATTCTGGTCTACGATTAGTAATAATCGGCATTTCTTGTTGAATTACCGGTAAGGTAAATACATTTTCTATTATTGCTTCTGTATCTTTATACATATTCTATCTCTTAATTTAGGTACGATGCAAAACTACCGATTTTGATTACATATCGCTATGATATTATGCTGTATGCGCAGCTTTATATGGCTGATAATATCCTGTTGAGTCCTGCATTCTGAATGTTTTAGGATATTCTTTTTCATATGTAATATTTGGTGATGTTCCTGCAGCTACAAATACTGTTTTGGCTGGAAGTATAATTTCTTTGTCTGATCTTGTCGAATCAACAAATCGTACTGATTCTATAGCATCATAATCATTTAATATGCATTCTACGGGATTAAGATTTTCAATGATCTTAATACCTTCTTCTAATGCTTCATTAATTTCTTCATGATTCAATCTATATGCTGGTGAGCTTTGTAGATTTTTACGATAAACTAAAGTAACACCACCCCATTCTTTCAAATAAGGTAAAAAATCAGGTTTTTCATTGTTTTCTTGTGCCTTTTTTCTTATTTCATGAATTATCTTACCATGTTCTAAGTATATATTGGCTTGTGTTAACTCTTCTTCATCATATGTATTCATCAAGTAATTATTATCGATTTCTATTAATCTTTTGGCATTTTCATAAAACTTTTCAACTTGAATTGGATAATATGCCAAGGTTTCTGTAGCTGTATCTATTGCTGTTAAACCACCACCTATAACTAGTGCTGGCAAAGATATTTGTAAATTTGATAATGAGTCTTTTCTTGCAGCACCAGTTAATTGTAAAGCCATTAAAAAATCAGATGCTTTTCTTAATCCTCTACTTAAATTGTTTTTTAAGCGTATCAATGTTGGTTTACCAGCACCTGTAGCTAAAGCAATATGAGTAAAACCAAGTTTCCATGCATCTTCTGCTGTAATGGTTCCACCAAATCGAATTCCATCTAATACCTTAAAATTCTTACGTCTTTCTAATAGTAATTGCAATACTGTTAAAAAGTTCTTATCCCATCTTGATGTAATTCCATATTCACTTACACCTCCAAATCCTGAAATTATTCTTTCATCTAATTCTTTCTCTATCACATCTTTAAATGATGGTAAGTTTGATTCTTTACTAAGATTATAAATTTCTAAAGCTGATTCTACTTTTAAACCTTCGGCTGCTACAACAGCAAAGCCTTCATTTAAAAGATAATGCGATAATGTGTATCCAGCAGGACCTAATCCTACAACAAGTACTTTATTCCCATTGTAATCTAATGCATATGGTCTTTCTACTTTAAGTGGATTCCATTGCATTAAAAAGCCATATAGTTCTAATCCATCTTTTAGATTTAGAATATCAGATAAAACAGATGTTTCTACATTAGGAATATTGACTGGTTCTTGTTTTTGAAATATACATCCTTTCATACAATCATTACAAATACGATGTCCTGTGCCAGCACACATTGGATTATCTAACATTATCATTGCTAATGCTGCAATTGGATATCCTTCTCTTCTTAAGAAGTGCATTTCACTGATCTTTTCATTTAGTGGACATCCTTTGATATCTACTCCTAAAGGATTTTTCTTTATAGATCCATCCTTTTCATGTAATCCCTTAGAACATGAGTCTTTTTCTCTTTCATGACATATCATACAATAGTCAATTTGTTTTGTTATCTCTCGAGTTGATCCTCTTCGATCTGTTAAAGCAAAACCATCTCTTCTTCTATGATGACTTGAACTATAACTCACTATTCCGTCTGTTTCTTCGATTTCCGCTTTTTCTAGATGTTCATAATCTAATTTTTTACCTGCATATTCACTTATCCAATTACTTATTTTCCCTTTTTCTCTAAGCGAAAAGTAAATTGCTTCGGCTTGTTTAATTAAATCTTCTTGCTTGTCTTCTGTTAGAGATAATATATGCAATGCAATATTAGAAAAATCGAGTTCTTTATCTTCTGTAATATGTATATGTAATTCTTTACATAGACTTTCCAATATGTTAATTGGATTGTCCAATGCTTTTTCTCCTAATAAGATACCTCTATTTCTTATCAATGCCCTTTTTGTAAATTCTGTCTTTGCCTGTATTATTGACTTTTCTAAATGTAATTTTTGTTTTAAAGCAATATAACCCGACATATCTTCTAAAAATGTAGAAATATATTCTTCAATTGTAATTGCTATGTCTATTAAGGACTGAGAATATTCATTTCCCTGTTTTATTCCTTTTTGTAAGTCTAGATAGGTATCTACAAGTATTTCTGACTTATTTGCCATGAATGTCAGAAAATTACTTTGATGTTGTGATGGATGTATATTGTTCATTTCTATTAGAAATTCTTAATTTTTAGTGTTTGTAAAGGAGATTGTAATATATAGAAGCCTTGTTGCATTTCTTGTATTTTTATATGCATATCATTATACTTTACATGTGACAATACACAGTTTCCAAGTAATGAATATACATTAAAATATTCCTCATCATTTACTTCTTGATGTATATTATTTACAGTTTTACTTCTATACATTATTACATAGTAGTTTTCAATTGTAATTGGACCAACCCCAAAATCATTAGGTTTTATTATGACTGATTTATTCGAGTTTACAGTAGTTTTAAATGCAACACCACCTTTATCCATAATTACGATTGAATCCAAGCCACTTTCAAGAGGCCAGTTCCAAGTAAACTCCATTTGCTTTCTATCCTGTGTCCATGGGGATAAGGCAATCCAAAACGTATCCGCTATATTAATAGGTTCCATGCTTCTAATATCCTTATAAGCATATAGATCTATCGAGCTTGAATATGTTCTATTTTTATCCAAATCCAAAACTAGTACTGCATGTCCAGTACCTATTGGTTGAAATGGTGGTAATTCTTTCTCTCCATAAACAGAATCAATCCCTAAACTAGCACCTGATCTAAACCCCATTGTTAATGTTAACGGTTTAGGACTATTATTATCTGCAAATGATAATTCCAGAGATTGAGAAATACTTTGTTCTATACTAAACAGAAAAAGTACAATGCTTATTAAATATCTAAACATAAATGTCCTACATAAAAAAAAGGGCAACAGAGAGGACTCTGTTACCCTAAATAATCAGTTAACCTGAAATATTAGCGATTGATAACTACTCTTTGTGTTGTGATAACACCATTAACAGAAATTGTTAATGTATAAGTACCATTCGCAAATTCATCTGTATTAATTGTCAATGCATTACCATTGATTGAAGATGTTGCTACGGAATTACCAAAGATATCAAGCATATTTACAGATACTGCACCTGTTGTAGCTGTACGTACATTTAAAGCATTTGTAGCAGGATTAGGATATACCTCAACATTTGCTGCATCTGCATTAAGTACTTTAGCTAATTTGATTGTAGATACATTAGAATTATTAATTACTAATGAATTTGATGAACTTACAACACCTAAGATTTCACCTGTAGCTGCATTAATAGCAGTATAAGTACCAGTTAAACCTTGTGATGTAAGAGTCATTGGGAATTCAGCACCTTGCACGCGAATTGTCATGTCATTGCCATTTGCTACATAAGAATTATTAGCAAAACGAACATCGAACATATCAGGAGCGAAAACTGGTGGTAATTCAAAACGACTTGTATTTACTGTGTTAAGTTCAGATACTTTTAATGTATTTGTTTTACCAACTGCATCCTTTACAGTTACTGATGAGAAACCAGCAAATTCATTAGAAGAGTTTGTAATTACTTTTGGTAATCCTGAACCTTTTGCACGATAAAAACCTTCATTTAGAACTTTGATCCAATATCCTAAACCAGGAACAATTTCTGATACAGCTGTATAACCACGGTCTGTAGTATAGCCATATACATCGTTCTTTAATGTTTCGATAGCACCGCTGTTTAATTCATAAGTAATGTCAGCTACATTAACTCTTGAAGAAGGAGTACCTACTGTATTCCAACCACTGAATAGTCTAACTTCATTAAAGTTCTTTCTAAATTCAGAAACTCTTGAACCAATTTGAGTTGAATCAATCTTATCACCAAATTTTACGAAATAGCCAATACCTGGTTTAAGAACTTCTTCATCTTGGTATTGATTATTAGAAAATAAGAATGGCTTATTAATAGCATTTGGAAATACTGCTTTATAGCCAGGATTTGATGGACGTAAAGGTAATGACAATAAATTCCAGCCTTTTTGAACAACTGGGAAGCTTGCTGTACCAGGTAAACGATATTCAATGATGAAAGATTTGATCTTAGCATCACGAATTGTAAATGAACGACCATAATCTCCATCTGGTGTAGCTTCACGCATATTTACGCTGAAAATTCCACCATTTAATGTATCTCTAAGATATAAATCTGCGCCATCTGGGAAATCACGAACATCCCATGTTAATACAACTGGATAATTATTTACACCATTTGCATCAAAACGGCAAAGATAGAATAATGTAGAATCTACAGAGTAATCACGAACATCTCTTGAGCGTGAATCTCTTCTATATGGCTTATCGTCAGATGCATCAACTTGCATGTCACCTAAACCATTAGGAGCTACTTCTACGCCATTTGCATCTTTAACCCATGGTGTATACCAACGAGCATAGAAACCTGTAGCAATACTTAGTGGATCATAAGCATATTCACCAAACAATGTGTCAGGACCATCTGTTGCTCTGTGACCTGTACCAAATACTAAGTTTGTTGTATCTCCAATAGCTCCACGAGAATTACGGATTGTAAGTTTCATACCCCAATCTAAACCAAACTCAGGTGATTTTGGACGTGCAAAACTACCTGGCTCAACTGGGTTTCTTAAGTGAATAAATGTAACTTTCAATCTAACTGGAGAAACTTTTGCACTATTTGAAGTTAATGTGATATAACCAATATAGATACCTGCATATTCTGCATCACCATTACGTAATTCGCTAGTTCTAGCAAAAATACGGAAGCGAATAGGATCTTGAGCTGCAACTATTTGATTACGAGCATCTTTAAGATTTGGTGGTACTGGACCATTAATACCATTATCGATAAAATCAATATCAGCATCTCTAGAAATATTTCTGATTGGTTGGAAACCTGGAGAAACTGTTTGGAAGAATAACCATGGTGAATCTGAACGTACATTCAAATTTGTAAGGCGACTTCTTACTGTTGAATTTAATAAGATAATATCACGTCGTGCATCACGAGCATTAGTTGCAGAGTCTATTACTAATGGTGTTGTTAATTCCCATTTAGAACCATCTGCAGCTGTTGGATCTTGACGTACTTGGTCGAAACCATTACCCTGAAAATCTTTAAATGAAATTTGTGGTAATTCACCATAATTAACCCAAATTACGCCTGGACGACTTGGATATTCTGGTAAAAGATCAGATGACATTGAAACACCAGCTAAAGAAATAGAGTCACGCTTATCTTTACGATATGACTTATCTTTATATGGATTTGTTTGATCACCATCGGAAACTAATGGAAATGGATTATCTCTACCAACTCTAAAGTCATTAAATGTCATAGAATCATTAGAAATATATAGAGCTGATTTATCAGATCCATTATATTTAGTTGGATCATTTGTTAGATTATTCTTTGTTAATGTAACCTTCATACGGATATACATTAATTCTCTAAATGTTCCATCTTCATCTGTTACTGGTAATGGCTTTGTAGAACGACCTGTAACATAAAGACGACGTCCATATTTTGTTTCAGCACTAACTGAACCACGGATATACACACCATAACGTGTTGTATCTGGAACATCATCAAATTCTAATTCAAAACCTTGTGCTATACCTACTGGATCTGTTCTTTTAGAACCTGTAAATTGTGCACCTAATGCTTCAAAAACTCTACCATCATATAAGATTGAGTAAGTAAAGCTATAAATAGGGAAACCACTATAACGTTTGTCTGTTACATTGGTTGAATCGTACCAAAGATTCTTGATATATACAGGTACTAAAATCTCGCGAATACGAGTATCGGCATAACCAAGCCAAATACGGCCATCGGAATAAACCGCATTGTTATAACCGTTTTCACGTCCGGTTAAGCTTAACATAGGAATGTCAGCCTTTGGTATTGCCGCATAAACTCTAAATGAGCTTATAAGCGTAATGCACAAGGACAGAAAAAGAAGAGCCGTGAATCGTCTCTTAATTCTTGTGTCTGAAGTTTGCATTTGTAACTCCGTTTGATGATACATCAATAAATGTTATTAATTGTTATTTCTATTCTATGTATTTAATAAGGTTTGTGCCAATTATGAGTGCTTTCCGTCTTTTAATTGATGGTAATAATGCCTTATCCGCATTACAATTCGTTTCTATAAAACGACCCATCATATCATAAAAGTCAGTACACGATTCTTGCTCGATATATTCTTCATAAGCTGAATTTATAATTGTATCAATTTTATTTTTTCGATACAAAGCAAGATTTAAAGTTGAAGAATCATTTATGATTAAACAATCACACTTTAATCCTTCTGTATACAATAACCACGATGAAATGATATTACTATCTTTTACTACATCTGTTATTTTTAGTTTTACATCCAATGATGCTGTTTTGTAATTTTCTATCTTTCTTATTTCAATCTCTGAACTGTCTTTATTTACTGTACACATTATATTATTTAATTGTACAGAATTTATAGATAATGAGCTTGTTGAATTAAGAATTAAATTCTTAGTCTTTAATTTAATTCCCGAGTTTCCCGCATATTTATCAAGTTTTACATTTACAGTATAACTTGTATCATATGTTTTTTCTACATATTCCATTGAATCAACTATATATGTAGAATTTGATAATTCAATAGATGATGATAAACTTTCTTTCTTTCTGTTAAATAATAAGCACTTATTATTTAAGATTATTGGTCTGTCTTCAGTCCCAAATTCAAAAGCTGGTATAAAATCAGCAATTTTTAAAGTAGTTGAATCTGTACATAAAGGATTTTTCCAAAATCCAGATAAAACTACTAAAATAGAATCCCCACTTATGTAACCTTCATTATAATCTAAAAAACCAATTACACTTGCAATTCCAGGTTCTTTAATTCTAAAAAAGAAATTACTTGAAGGAATTTTACTGCTCATAGTTTTGACTTTTAGCGCTTGATCAATTACTACTTTTGATGTATCATAAGATATGTCAAGTTCATAACCAGCAAGACTATCTGTCGTATAAAGTATCGATTTTAAAAGAACTGTAAATCTAGATTTTGAACCAGAACATATATCATCTTCTGGTAGAGCATCTACTGTCAAAATCAATTGCCGAGGATAGCTACCCAACATCGCTGTATTACTCATAAATGTAATGAGTAATACAGCATATGTTAAGTATAATTTCATTAACGATTATTAGCGCTTTACAACTACATACTTAGTAGTGTGTGAGCCATTAACCATTGATATTGTATATACACCTGCAGAATAACCAGCGAATGTATTTATTAACATTGTTTCTTGATTGATATTCATTGTAGAGATTACCTTACCTGTAACATCAGATACAGTTAAAACTCCACCTTTGAATTCAGCTGGTACATTAACCATAATCTCATTGTCAAATGGATTTGGGTATGCAGCCATAACACTAGATATATCATTATTTTCAATAATTTCTTTACCTAATACTATATCATTGACAATCTTATTTGTTGCTTGTAAATCTGTTTCATTGTTTACAGTAATAAAAGCAATTGGAGATGTAATATCTGTTATGCTTGGAGAAGCAAAATGAACTGTCTTAGAATCATTAGTAATAATATTACCTGATTCATCATTAGCAGTTTCTGCTGATTTTACTTCTGCATTTAATGTAACACTAAATGAAAACGGATTATTTGTTTTTGCATTTGCATATACAGGAACTACTTTATTACCTTCTGCAGAAACAAAAGGCTTACCAAATGATATTCCATTAGAAACCGGAGTAACTGATTTACCATAAGAAGGGATTGTATCCCAAATCCATGGTAATGATGGAATTCTTCCTGCATTGTAATGTAGAATATACGCTGCATCTAATGGTGTTGCTTCAAAATAAATTAAACGCAATGGACCAATATCTGCTGGTAAACCAGATAAGCTTTCTACTGAATCCCAACGTACACGTGTACCAAATGTATCACGGTCAATTGGACGTCTCCAGCTTACTGTATCTCTTTGATCATCAAATGTACGTGTACTATAATAGAAACGACCATTATGGTTTACGTCTGCATGATATGAGTTACCATATTGGATAGAATCAACTCTATAATCATTTGTTAACTTAGAATCATTAACTAACCAACGCATGATTAAACGTGCATCATTTACAGTAACAAAACGATTTTGTTGTAGACCTGTGTGTTTTCTTGTTCTGATTTGTGATAAATCAGCATCACCGTCACCCCAGCCTGCTGTGTAATAGCGAGGAATAGCACGGAAGAAAATACGACGACCTTCTGATGAAGATGCTCCACCACTTGGACGCCATCCGTCTGTCAATAATTTAGAAGTAAATGCTGTTCTGATATTATTATATGTTAAACCATTGATAAAATCAGCGTTAGGAGGTAATAAACCGCCTAAATTACCTTTTAAACCAACTGAAGAACCTTTAACATTAATAGTTTTTGCTGTTGTTAATGTATTATTACCAACATCACCATATGCAAATTCAATTCCACCTGCATAGTTTGATGGATAAATTTCATCTACACCTTCATAAAAGACAGCTTGGAAATTAGCAACTGAATTTGGTAATGTTTTATCATTAACATTTAAGTTCTTCCATTGAAGAATTAAACGTCTATTTGGATAAGAACCAACAACTACATAAGATATTTCAGAACCTAGATAGAAACCTGCTGAACTTGGTACTGCTTGTTCACCACCACGACGATAAATGTGGTCACCCCAAAATGGAGCTACAACATTAAAAGGATATGATGAGCTGTTAATATACAAAGCATTTGGATCTGCAGAAACGATATGTGTAAACACTTCAGGATCTGAAAATGTAGCATATCCATTGATGTTAATCCACAGATTTGTTTGCTTTAAACCTGCAAATGTAAAATCAAAGTTTAAGCGATTTAAATCAACTTTGAAATATCCATCATCTCTATCTGATCCCATTGAAAATCTAGAGAAGAAATCATCAGGATTAATTGGAGTTGAACGTTGATATGATTCAAAACGAATAGTCTTACTTGTTGTACCAGAAACTGGCCAAAAAGTCGTAGTATTCATTGAAGTTGTTGTTGTAGCTGGGTTTAAATAACTTAAACCATTCATAAATTGTTTAGCTGAAGCACCATTAATACCAACTGATGCACCATTCATGGCTGTTGGTGAAATGTTACCATTACCACCAAAAGTACCATATGCAAATTCGATATCAGGTGATTTGTTATTAGCAGCTAAATTTACACCAACAGTTGTTGGAACATCTCTTTCATAAAAAGAAACTTGGAAATTTGCTACACTTGTAGGATCACCAACACCATTTTTGGTATTAACATTTAAATTTTTCCATTCAATTGTCAATTTACGCTTTGGTGCAGTACCAGTGATCTGATATGAAATAGCAGACTTTAAAAATCCATTAGTACCATCTGTATAATTGTGATTACCCCAATAAGGAGCAACAACATTGGTCAAAGAATCACCACGGAATAATTCCATTGGATCTAAACCAAAAGTAGATGGGAATGGATTAAAAACAACAAAACCATTTACTGATACAGAAATATCAGTGTTTTGTGGAAATGTAGAACCTGCATATTGAATTGTAAATGGAAGTTTCAAAGAAACATAACCATCTTTTGTGTCTATCGGAACTAAAGCTATAGCTCCAGCACCATTTTCTGTATATTCTAAATTTACATTATATGGTGATAAAAATCTCTCACTTAGAGTAGTAGGGGTTTTACCATAATCAATATATAGTCTACCTTCTACAACTGTAGGAGCATCGAATTCATCATATACTCGTTGTGCTGATGCATACTGAAATGCAGATGCAAGCAGTAGCGGCGCAACAAGCAACGATGTATATTTTGATATAAAATTTTTCATTGTATATTCCTTAATTAAATACTGTCATCCCGTTTTGTTACGGGATGACAGAATCGTAAATCTTATCTTGCTACTACTACATTTCTGTTAATTATTTCAGATCCAACAGTTAATCTAACATTGTATACGCCTGTTGCAACTGGTTTGCCACTTGCATCATTAGTATTCCATGAAACAATAGATGTTCCAATTGAAAGATCGCTATTGAAGCTATTTACTACATTACCAAGCATATCAAAGATCTGAACTTCAACATTTTCTCTTGAAGATGTAATGCTAAAGTTAACTGTTTCATTTGCAGGATTTGGAGTTGCTTCTGAAACAATTGATTGACCCATAACTGATGTTGGTTGATCTTCATTTACATCACTTGCATGATCGTACATGATTACGAAAGAGTTAACAACATCCTGTTTAATAGATATTGTGAATTCATCTCCACTTGATGATGTGTCAATTAATTCGCTCTTCTTACCAGTACCTGTTGCCATGTCTACTTGGAAGTAATTAAATGAACCACCGTCCATAATTCTCCATGATCCACCACTTGGATTTTTCACAGCATCTCTACGTGTAGGAACTGTTGATTTTTTCCACTTAAGTTTAACAGGGAATGTAGGAGATGTATTACCTAATTCAGCACCAGCTTGGAAACGAGCTTTGTATATAGATCTAGAAGAATCACCTTTAATCGCAGTTGGGAAGATATTTCTGTGAATACCGTTAGTTTTAACGATAGTCCAGCGAGCATCAAACACATCTGTTGGAGGGAATGGAGGTAATTCAAATTCACAATAATTAGCGTCTAATTTACCTTCATCTGGTAATTTTTCGCCTGTTGTTGCATTTCTTGCTGTACCGAAGTATAGATCTTGGAATGCACCAAGTGAATTTTCTACTCTAATAGCTGTTGTAAAGTCTGTAACATCAGAAACGTTTACTTTATATTCAGTATATGTTACTGTATCACCATCATCAAACTTAACTCTAATAGTTACTTTACCATTGTTGATCAAGTTTGCTGGAATATTTAATACTCCATTTGACTTAATAGTAATGTTGTTATTCATTGCAGCATTTGTATCAGCTACTGAACCTTTGATTTCTGAAGGTTCAACAGTTACATTACCAACTGGAGGATCAATAGAAATCTTGATAACTTCTTTGCCTTCGTTTGGTTCTTCACGTAATAAGTCAATATCAGATACTATCATGCTATCAATATAGTCTGCACCATTTGCAATACAACGTATTGATGGAGATGCTTTTGCTCTAGGAGCATGATTTGTACTATCAACTTCTAATACTAATGTCTTAAGATCTGTTAAACCGCCTTTATCTGTAATCAATACTGTTACAGTATCAGGATTACCTGTTGCAACTTTACGTGGAGCATCTTTTACACCAGGAGTACCTGATAATAAACCGCTCTTAGAATTAATATGCAACCAGTTTGGTGTAACTTTAATGTCTTTTAAGTTCCAATAACCTGCTTCTGGGAAGCATGGATCTTTTGCAATACTATCGCGAGTATCACCAGCATAAATCAATTCAAATGTTTGCTCCTGACCAAAGTTAGGATCTTCATATGTAATGCCTTTAGCTGGATCTAAAAGTGCTGGATTATAGTCAACACCTTCTTTTGCTGTAGGTAATGGATTTTGATTAGTAATTGTTGGAGAAACATTGATAAATATTCTCTTTGTTAAATAATTAACACCTGAATGTCCATCATTAACAACAATTGTCATCATTGAATCTGTATTTAATGCACCATGTGGTTGGTCAACATTTGCACCTGGCTTTAGTAATGCTAAAGCTTCTGCTCTTGGTATACGTACATTTACTACACCATATGTAGTGAAATCATATCCAAAAGCATCTGTTTGTGTATCACTTCCATCTTTGAAGTAATATTTTTCGGTTAACCAGTTTGGACGTACAATAGAAAGTTCATCGCTAGATGTATCATCTGCTGGACGAATAGCTTTTGATAAGAATGAATATGAGGTTCTTCCATAACGGAAATCCCATCCTTCATTATTTTGAGCTGTACTATCTTCTCTCTCGTCATCTGTATTGATATCTACAAAGAAACGTAGTTTGTCTGTTACGTTAGCAACAAATAGATTTTGGTTAGCGCCTGCTATCGCACAATTAGCACTTGTTTGTGTAGATGTTACATAAACTGGTGCACTATCAATAACATGAACTGAGAAACGATAAGTGATTTTACCATTATTACCAAAGTCAATAGTATCTTGATTCAAATAACGTGCATTATCTGGTGAATCATATGCTTGAGCATGGAAATAAGATGGATAAAGATAGATAAATTTAGAAACAATTTCTTTTTGGAAAGTTTCTTCAAGTTTTGAAGGATCTGTTAAATAAGAACCTAACATACTTTTCTTAAATGCTGAATCAGCAAGTAGAATACTATTTAAAGCATCAGCAGAACGATATGTTGGAGCATAATTACGTGCAGAAACTTCTACAAATTCACCACCTGGTACTACATATGGATTGGATGGCTTACCTTTTAATTCGATACGGCCAGTAGCACCATAATAAGGATGTGACGTTCTTTTATCTCTTGGCCATACAGTATCAGCTTTAATCCAACGGCGTAATGCTGTTAATTTAGTAGCTGATGTATCTGGTGTAAATGAACCATTTGGATTTTGGAATAATGGGAACCATGCATATTCTAATTGATTGTATCTCTTTAGAACTGTATCTGTTCTTAAATTTCCATTAACGTCAATATCTAATGCCCAACGAGGATCGTAAAACTTATTAGAATCAATAGCTGTGATTACAAATAATGTATCACGACCTTTATTATTGCTGTTTGGAGCACGGTTATAACTTATATCTTCATTAACAAATACTTTGTTTCTGAAAGAACTTAAGTATTGTGGGCTTACATTTGGATTTTCTACAGCTACTTTTGTTCCAGTAAATACTGGAGGAGCTACTGTACTTCCAACACGGAAACCAACACCGTTAGCGATAGCAGCATCAACACCTTCTCTCCATAATGTTGTACGTGAAACTACACGAACAAAGTCACCAGGTCTTACAGGAAGTGTTCTGAATCTTTCACCAGCAAAGTAAGTTACTTTATTATTAGTACCGTTTTTAACTGATGCTGGTAAATCTGCACGATTTGAATAAACAACATTGTTGTTATTATCATAAATCAATTGATTACCAGAGAATTCCATTTCATATCTTCTACCTGCTAATGCTGAACTGTCTTCACGAACTGCATTGTCTGCAATTGCTGGTAATAAAGAATTAGTACCACCATAATTTGCAAGACTTTCATAGTTTCTACGAACACGTGATGTTGTTCCTGTTCTTGTTGAAGAGTCAGCTACAAAATCAACACGACCACGTAGATATTCGCGTGGATAAACATTGTCATTATCTTTTGTAGGAATATCTGTCATTTGACGCATATTCATACGGATAAAGTCGCCAGTTGAGTCATTAATTACAAAGAATACTGATTCATTTAGTGATAATGCATCATCATTAGATTGATTAGCATCTGCACCATTATATGCTGCACGTGCCTCTAAGAACAATGGATAACCAATAGGATGAGTATATTCGTTTGATCTTTGATCTAAAGCAAATTCAGATTGTAATTTGCGCATAGATCTCCACAATAGGTTTTCTTTTTCTGTTGAGTAATTCATAGAATCAGTTGCGAATGGATCGCGTGTTGTTCTACGGATTTGCTTTCCAGAAGATTGTGTACCGCTAGTTGGATATAATTGAAGATTTGTTGGAATACCTACTGCAAAATCTTCAATTGGAGACATTCTACGGTTAGAATAATCCGCAGTATTAATATCTGTACCTTTATCAAAGATATCATATACCATACCTTGCATTAACAATGTGTCAGGAATTGTTCCAACTGTTAATGGCTTATATGCATAATCTAAACCAACTCTTCCCGGAGCATTTGTACCATTATATTCAAATGGACCTTGCTCTGTAAGATTTGTATATGTACCAGCTGCTCTATTGATAAAGCGTAGGTGAGTTGCACCATTGCCACGTACAAAGAATGTTTCTTGAATACCACCAAAACTGAAACCTGGTTGCAATGTATTTAATACTGTTGTAACATTGGCTTCTGTTTTACCCCAATAATTACCACGTAAAGTATCAACACCACCAATACCAGTTCCAAAACCACCAGCTAATGTACCTTTAGTATTAGCAGCATCTGGTAATCTGATTAAGAAACGTGCTTTATTGTCATAGAATGAATTACCTGAAGTTGAACCATTTGTGATATCAACTTTAGTTGCGTCATGTCTAGCTTGATCTACTAATGTAGGATTTGATGGTAATTTGAAAGAATTATAACCTGGGCCAATGATTTCACCATATAAAATTGCACTAGCTAAATCGCTTGATGCAGGATGACTTGGATTAATATATGGACCACCGATTACATCTTCTGAAGTTCCAACTGTTGAAGTTGCTTCATTACCTGTAATTAAAGAGCGTTGGAATAAGAAACGTAGATTATAGTTGTCAGAATACAATGCTGCTCCTGTATATGCCATGTTATTTTGAATTCTAACACGGTTAAAGAAGATTGTATCATCACGGAAAGCTCTGTTGCTTGTAACACTATCTAACACATAAATAGCACCACCTAAACCAACACCGTTTTCACGTAAACCAGCTCTTGTAGCATTTACTATATAACCTGGATGATAACGCTTAATATCAACATAATTTGCAGCACTTTGAGTTGTACCTGTACCCATCAATGATGGATCTGGGTTGATGTCTGCAGAATTATTTATAAATCTTGTTAGCATTCTTACATCAGCAGGAACTGCTGATACTTGCTTATTATTAAAGATAGAGTCAGTTGCAATAAATGAAGCTCTGTCAATAACGCCACTGTTTGGATTAATTACAAAGAAATCTGCATCTGATACAAATAAACGATCAGATGAAGTTCTTGGATGAACCATTGCAATAGCACCACCATTTGAACTTAATGCTTTATTGTTTTCAAACAATACAGCTTTTACTAAGTTCAAATCAGCATTCATAGAATAGATACCGCCACCACCACGAATGAACTTTTGTTCTTCAATAGTTGGATTAATTCCAATTTGACCTACAACATTTTCACGGAAATCTGCACGTACGAAACGGCAAACTCTTTGTGGAGCAGGTACTGGAGGTTCAATACTTGGTAAATGAATTGCAACTGCACCACCTGAATAACCTGCACGGTTTCTCAAGAAGTTGATGCTAAACCCAGGACCATATGATTGTGCAAGTGGTAAATCATTAATAAATCCACCTGCTCCATAAACTGTCATATTTCTCTTTGTAAATATCGCTCCACCATGTGCTAGAGCTGCATTATTTTCAAAGTTAATTCTACGACCATAGTCACGAATTAGTGGTCTGTTAATATCAGATCCACCGATAATTGGTGAAAATGTAGAATCTGTATTACCATCAACATAAATAGCTCCACCAGAACTTGCTCTGTTATTAACAAAGTCTGTTCCTTGAACTGAAGAGCCACGAACTTGTAAACGGCATAAAGAATTTTCGTGGAAGATAGCTCCACCTAATGCATAATCTGCACTATTTTTAGGAAGCAAATAAGGTGTTGTTGCTGAGTTATTTCTAAACTCACCATTAATAATTACAGATGTATAAGCACCTATATATAAAGCACCACCTTTAGCACCTTTTGATAATAATCCATCTTGACGATTAACTACTTTGTTATTTACAAACTTTACAAAGTCTTTTTCGTTAAAACGAATTTTTGAAAATGGATTTGAGCCATCAACTCTGATTGAGTCATTAACGCCTAAACCAATTTCAATTTTTCTATATTCATCTGTGAAACGTCCACCGATATACATCGCACCACCAAATGCTTGATTTTTCCAGTCACTAATATTAGAACCATCATAATCTAATGGAACAATACGTGATGTATCATCAACCAATACTCGGCGAGTTCCTGTCTTTAATGTATCTACTAAAGCTACAAGAACGCGATTATTATCGAATGTTAAACGACGAACACGTCCAAGAAGTACACCGATACGAGGATCGTCTACACTTTGGCGTGCTGCATCATTACGAGATATTGTAGGTTCTGTTGAAGGAACTGCATCAATATCTAATTCATCTAATTTTAGAATTCTTGAATTGATTTTACGGAAATCTGTAGTATCAAAATATCCACCACCTTGATAACCTAACAATGTACCATCTGGATTAGTAATATTTGGATTTTTATCCAACATATAATAACCAATTCCAATACCTGTTGTATCAGGATATGCACCTACACCAAATGGTGGTTGAACCATTTGAAGCGCACCTGCACGAAAACGTGCCATATTATTGATAAACTGACAGTCAACTAACCATGTACGCGCAGAGAAAGATGTTAAAGCACCACCTGCACCATTTGTTAGCTTAAGAATATCTTTATTGAGTTGACTAATTGCTGCTTTTACACCTGGAGCTACTGTTGCTGTGTCATAATAGCCACGATTATCAACTGTTGTGTCTTTGCGGAAATCTTTGAAAACTACATTTCTGAAATATGCTGCTCTTGCTCCAGGTAAAACTATAATATGACCCCACTCACGTGAATAGTCATTAACAGCTTGACCACGGAACACGATTTGTGCACGTGAAATGTTTGGTGTTAAACCACCAGCTCTTTTCCAAGGTGAGAATCGAACAATGTCATCATCAGAATATAGCCTTGACATTAAATACATCATAGCTTTTTCTGGTGAAACTACATATCCTGCATCACCTTCAGAATCATAAACAGAATTTTCAGATCCATCAACCATATTTTTTAGGTTAACGACCTTACGTTTTACTGTATCAACTACTAAATTGAATACAACATTGCGCTTTCCAGCTGCAACTGTTAATTCTTCTTTAGTATTCACACTAACCACATTAGGTCTGGTGAAATAACTCCAAGAGTTATAAGGAACACCAACACCCGGTGCTGCATTAGTATAGGAAGCTTGCATCTCTCCGTCGGCTAGAAGTCTTCCGCCAACTGAATCAATTAATCTTCCATTATCCAAAAACACGACCTCGGTTCCTGGCTCTATAAGCAGGGTTCCGGCAATCATGTAAGTGCCACTAACCTCATATACAGAGTCCTTTGTAAAGACGCGGACATGATTTGCCGCTATCCTTCCGGAAACCTGTACGCGCGGCTTTTGCGCATAACTGGCCCCAGCCATTAGCATTATTGCTAATAGAAGGGTACCCAGACGAAGCAAACGTCGCATAATACCTCCGTTTGTAAAATAAACTATCAAAACTGTATTGTTAAAATCAAATTTCATATTAATCTCTTAGTTATCAGATTCATGCTAAATCAATTTTCATGCCAATTTAGACGTGTTAAGCCCATTTTAGCTTCATTAACGAATTCAGATCCTGAATTTTTTAATACTATATTTTTATAAATCTCTATTGCTTTTTCTTTTGAATCTGTAGATCCACCATTAGAAGACATTTTTTCATAATTAATAGCTGCATAAAAAATGTACTTTTCATAAAGTGAACTATTTTTATCACCAGAAGCCTCCAGATATAATTTGGCTGCTTCTTCATATTGTTTTTCATTTTCTTTGCAAGCTGCTAATCCAGCCTTACCACCAGCAGAAACATATGGATCTGCACTTTTTACAGCCAATTTAAAATATTCAACTGCTTCTTGAAATTTACCTTCTTCTAATAACACAGATCCAGCTTGCAATCCTGCTATTTTACCAGCATCTGTACCACCATATTCTTCA